>OMGX01000891.1_pt1 | contig 15169 bp, 9 predicted proteins | sample 1674381 | NCBI WGS metagenome assembly OMGX01 (sample SAMN05578582, study PRJEB25193) | human gut metagenome | biome: Human Microbiome; feature: human-associated habitat; material: feces | host: Homo sapiens | place: USA:Birmingham | reverse complement strand
CACCGAGATCTACACTCTTTCCCTACACGACGCTCTTCCGATCTGTTTATACAGTGACTGGTACGGCGATAGCGATTGCAGTAACTGTGCCATGTGCCTATGCCTTATCAAGAAAGGATCTGGCGGGCAGACGGCTGCTGAATTTCCTGTTCACATTTACCATGTTTTTTAACGGCGGATTGATTCCTACGTTTATTCTGATTAACAAGCTTCACATGGTCAACACAATCTGGGCGATTTTGATTCCCAATGCCTTTAACGTATGGCACATGGTTCTTGCAAGAACCTATTATCAGTCTATTCCCAAGGAACTGCGGGAAGCATCTTCTATTGACGGTGCAAATGAAATCCAGCATTTTTTCAAGGTAATGCTTCCTGTCTGTAAACCTATTATTGCAGTTCTGGCATTATGGTCGTTTGTAGGAATGTGGAACAGCTATTTTGATGCAATGATCTATTTGAACGACGCAGAGCTTCAGCCGCTGCAGCTTGTATTAAGATCGATATTAGTTCAGAATACACCTCAGCCGGGAATGATAGCGGATATTCAGAGCACGGCGGAGATGGCAAAGGTTGCAGAACTTTTGAAATATGCTACGATCGTAGTATCCAGTCTGCCGCTTCTGATCATGTATCCGTTCTTCCAGAAGTATTTTGATAAAGGAATCATGGTCGGTTCTGTAAAAGGTTAAGGGGGATGTAAAGCATGAAAAAAAGAATAAAAATGCTGATGGCAGCAGGCCTTTCTGTTGTGATGCTTGCTTCTGTCACAGGATGTGGAAAAAGAGAGCGTATGGAAGCAGAGATCAATCCGGATACTCCTGTATCAGAGGTTTCATTTCCTCTGAAGGAGCAGGCGGAGTTATCTTTTATTACAAGCGCACCGGCAACATCAACGCAGGATCCGAATGAAAGGGTTATTTTCCAGAGAATGGAAGAACAGACAAATGTACATATTGACTGGACCTGTTTTGTTGCAGATCAGTTTGCAGACAAAAAGAACCTGGCTTTGGCACAGTTTGGAAACCTTCCGGATGGTCTGTTTAATGCCGGAATGAATGATTATGATCTTCTGAGATATGCAAAACAGGGAATTATTATTCCCCTAGAAAATCTCATTGACAAATATATGCCTAATCTTCAGAAGGTATTTGAACAGTATCCGGAATACAGAACTATGTGTACGGCGCCCGATGGACATATTTACTCATTCCCATGGATTGAACAGCTGGGGGCAGGAAAAGAAGCTATTCAGGCAATTGGAGACATTCCCTATATCAATAAAAAATGGCTGGATTATTTGAAGTTGGGAGTACCGTCTACGGTGGATGAATTGAAGGAAACCCTGATTGCCTTTCGCGATCATGCCGCAGAATTAGAAGAAGAATTTGGGATTGAGGGCGGAGTGATTCCAATGTCCTTTATTATAAACAACGGAGATCAGGATCCGTCCATTCTAATCAATGGATTTGGAGAAGGTTATGGAGATACGGGAGATCATTTTGCAGTGACAGATCAGGGTGAAGTGATCTACACTACTGTCCAGGAAGGGTATAAGGAAGGAATCCAGTGGCTTCATCAACTGGTGGAAGAAAATCTGGTAGACCCGGAAGCCTTTACCCAAGAGTGGTCTACATATGTGGCAAAAGGTAAAAATCACCGTTATGGCCTTTGCTTTACCTGGGATATTTCCAATATTGACAACTATCAGGATTACGTGATGCTTCCAGCTCTTGCCGGTCCGGAAGGTCTTGTTAATATCACAAGGCAGAACAACAGTGAGACCAGCGGTTTTGACAGAGGACGCTGTGTGCTTACTACTAGCTGCAGAAACACAGCTCTGGCAGCAGCCTGGATCGATCAGATGTATGCACCTCTCCAGTCTCCTCAGAATAACTGGGGAACTTATGGAGAAGAGGATTCCTTTAACATTTTTGAGATGGGTACAAATAAGGGCGGAGAGCCTATGCTGAGGCATATGGATCTTGGAGATCAGTCTCCGGTAGAGGTAAGGGAAGCTCAGTCGGTAAACGGGCCTCTTGCAATACTGAATGAATATTATGATGTATACGTGACACAGCCGGATGATGCTAAATGGCGCCTGGATAATATGCATGAGGTATATTTGAAGGATATGAACAGTAAATACGTTTATCCCAATGTATTTATGAGCATTGAGGACACTAACAAAATATCCCAGTATGATACAGATATTAAGAAATATGCAGAACAGAAGAAAGCGGACTGGATTCTGAATGGTGGGATTGAAAAAGAGTGGGACAGCTATCTCGAGAAAATGGAGCAGTATGGCTTGTCAGATTATCTGGCCATCAAACAGAAGTATTTTGATCAGTATCAGGAAAGTCTGGGGGAAAACCAGGGAGATACAAAGTAAAAATATATAGTGATACAGGAGTTTGAAATGAGCGAAAAATTAATAAAAGCAACTCAATTTCAATATGAACAGATGAATCAGATGCCGGAAGGAGAGAAACCTGTTTTTCATGTTTCTGCTCCTATAGGCTGGATTAATGATCCCAACGGATTCTCTGTATATAAAGGAAAGGTGCATCTGTTTTATCAGTATCATCCATATTCCATCTGCTGGGGTCCTATGCATTGGGGACACAGCGTAACAGATGATATGATAAAATGGAAAACAGAGCCGGTGGCTTTGGCGCCGGATCAGGAATATGACAAAAAAGGATGCTTTTCCGGAAGTGCTGTTCAGGCAGGAAACAGGCACGTACTTATTTATACCGGAGTTACAGACGAGGAAAACTCTGATGGAAGTCGGGAAGAAAGACAGAATCAGTGTATCGCTTTTGGCGACGGTATAACATATGAAAAATCAGCGAAGAATCCGATAATCACGGGGGATATGCTGCCGCAGGGATGCAGTCAAATTGATTTTCGTGATCCGAAGATCTGGGAAGACGACGGAAAATATTATTTGATCGTGGGAAATAAAAGTGAAAAATATAAAGGACAGGTGGTATTGTTTTCCAGTTCAGACCTGGAAAAATGGAAATTTGAAACCATTCTGGCTGAAAATACATCGGGAAAAATCGGATGCATGTGGGAATGTCCAGACTTTTTTGAACTGAATGGAACTCATATTCTGATCTGTTCTCCACAGAATATGACCGCAGAGGGATTTGAGTTTCATAATGGACACAATTCTCTGTATTTTTCTGGAAGGTATGAGAAACAGAGTCACACATTTATAAAAGATGCACCCAGATCACTGGACTATGGACTGGATTTTTATGCGCCACAGACAACCTGTCTTCCGGATGGAAGGAGAGTCATGATCGCCTGGATGAAGTCATGGGATTCTAGTGTGATTTCTGATGGACAAAGCTGGCAGGGAATGATGACGCTGCCAAGAGAACTAGAGTATATAAACGGAACTCTTTTTCAGAAACCCATAAGGGAATTGGAAAAATATCACAAAAATCCTGTTTTCTATAAAGAAGCGGAAATTAACCATAAAACAGAACTTCCGGGAATCCGGGGCAGAATACTGGATATGACAGTGGAGATTCCCGGGGAAGATTATGAAGAGTTCCGGATCGATCTTGCACATAATGAGTCTTATACAACTAGTTATACATACTACAGGAAGCAGGGAATACTGGAAATAGACAGAACCTACTGTGGAATAAACAAAGATGTTGTATGCCAGAGAAAAATGAAGATACAGGATATGGAAAAAGATCTGCAGCTTCGCTTTATATTGGACCGCCAGTCCATAGAATTGTTTGTAAACGAGGGACGGCAGGTAAATACAACGGCAATTTGTACACCTCAGGAAGCAGAACAGATTGTATTTTCATGTGACAGAAGTATAAAAATAAATATTCAGATGTATGAAATAGCATAATAACTTAAATATAAAAATCTCAGATTTCGGGTAAAAGGTATCCCCCAAATCTGAGATTTTTTATGGAACAAAGAGTTATTTTATGCGCTCAGGCATCCTCCGCCAGGATAGTACCGCCGCCAAGTACGGTATCCCCATCATAAAAAACTGCAGCCTGGCCGGGAGTAACGGCTCTCTGAGGTTCCTGGAAAGTAACGCGGATCCGGTTTTCGCCAATCTGTTCAATAGTGGCTGGCTGCTCCGGCTGGCGGTAACGGGTTTTTACCTTACACTGGACAGGTCCATCCAGATGATCCCAGGGAATCAGATTAATATCCCCCACCAGACAGGAGGAGGACATAAGGTCATCTTTTCCTCCAAGGATCACCTGATTGTCTTTCAGGGATTTGGCACAGACATAAAGAGATTCCGGTGCGGAAATGCCCAGACCTCTTCTCTGGCCGATTGTGTAATGGATGTGTCCTTTATGGGTTCCCAGAACCTTGCCCTCTTTGTTGACAAAATTTCCGGGTACAGAGGTTTGTCCGGTATATTCCTCGATAAAGGAAGCGTAATCGCCGTCAGGGACAAAACAGATATCCTGGCTGTCCGGTTTGTCTGCGTTGATAAAACCCTGCTCCTGAGCAATCTGACGGATTTCAGCCTTGGTATAGGTTCCCAGAGGAAAAAGCGTATGGGCAAGCTGTTCCTGAGTCATGGAGTAAAGTACGTAGCTCTGATCCTTGGTGTGATCCAGACCTTTTTTCAGAAGATAGCGGCCCGTGTCCGGATCCTGATGGATCTGTGCGTAATGACCGCTGACAATATAATCGGCCCCCAGTTCCTGAGCTTTTTTGATCAGAGCATCAAATTTAAGGAAGCGATTGCAGTCAATACAGGGATTTGGAGTACCTCCGTTTAAATAGGTAGATGCAAATTTATCAATGACGCGATGGCGGAACTCCTCATGCATGGGAAATACATAATAAAGGATTCCAAGTCTTGCAGCTACGTTTCGCGCATCTTCTGTATCCGAGGGAGTGCAGCAGGAACGGTCACCCGGCTGGCTGCATTGAGGTTTATCATAAAGCTTCATGGTAGCTCCGGCGCAGTCATATCCTGCCTGGATCATCAGGTAAGCCGCTACACTGGAGTCGACACCGCCGCTCATGGCAATGATTGCTTTTTTCTGCATGGAATATTCTCCTTATATATTGGGATAGAAATCAAATTCTGAAAAGTCGGAAATTCTTTTCTTTTGCTGTGGCTATGGTATCATTATCAACCTATGATGTCAATATGTAAATTGCCATATATAAATAGGTCCTACAAATTTATATGTTCGGAATGGGTTATTGTGCCAGATTGCTGAAAGTATGCAGGGGTCAGAAGGGCATAAGGCAAAAAACAGGATTGTAAATACAGGAAAATTATGGTTTCTTTATAGATTTTATAATTATATTAGAAATTATACAAACTCTTATCACAATTATGTTGTATGCTATAAGTGTCTTAAAGGTAATCCCCTTTAAGAACAGGCAGCACTTCAATGCCGGAAGAGCTGCCGAACTCTTTCCTTTCCCTAAAAAATAAAAGAAAACAATGACAGCCGCCCACCCGGCAAGATCGTCGGGGGAGCGGCAGTTTTCTTGTTTATGCGGAATATGACTGTCTATGGCAGTCTGCATCTGGTGCGCAAAGCAGAACAAGTTCCTCAAGGCTTGAGGAACTTAGGGAGTTCGAAGGAGACTTGTTCCCTGTGCTATTCATTTTGTTATAGTCTTCGATAACGGTTAAAACAGGAGTAGATCTCCTGGGCTCTTGGTGAGGCATAACCGCAGGAGATATAAGACTTGTTACTGAAAAATCCCAGTCCCTTCTGATCGAGTTCTTTAATCAGATATTTTACAATCTCCGGAAGCGTCCGTTTTCCGTCAATAAGATGTTCCACAGCATATTTCAGCAGCAGACTTAAAGAAGCTGTCTGTTCCGTATCCACAATCTGTTCAATATAGCGCAGATCCACATCCTGCCTGCCTATGGAAAATCCGTCTTTTCCATGTGTTTTTGTTTTCAGTCTGTCCGGCCGGTCAGAATCTCTGCGGGGAGATCTGGGAGCTGCAGAAGCTGCTTTTGTCATGATCCGTAAGCTTTGTGGAAAATGAAATTCCGGCGCAGAGGCTTCAGGAAGCGGATACTGGCTGCAGAGAGTTTTTACCATGGGGGTAATATCCAGTGGATGATAGCTGTCCATCTGGATCACTGTGTCTGCAATATGGAAAAAGGCACCGGAGCTTCCGGCAACCAGAATGGTGGAAATTCCGGCTTTGTGGTACAGATCTCCTGCCCGTTCCAGAAACGGAGTGATAGGCTCTTTTTCTCTGGCGATCACCTTCTGCATAAAAGAATCCCGTACCATAAAGTTGGTGGCAGAGGTGTCTTCATCCAGAAGAAACACCTGACTTCCTGCTTCCATTCCCTCAATGATCCCGGCAGCCTGTGAGGTACTTCCGCTGGCATCTTCTGTAGAAAAACAGGAGGTGTCTTTTTTATTTGGAAGATCATTGATAAAAAGAGAGATGTCTGTGTCTTTGATAAAACGGCCGTCTTCGGAACGCAGCTTCAGAGCGGTATCATTTGTGATCACATACTCTCTTCCGTCACCGGGAACATGGTTATAAACGCCAAGTTCCAAAGCATTGAGAAGAGTGGATTTACCATGATATCCGCCGCCTACGATCAGGGTGATACCCTCCGGAACGCCCATTCCGGTTATCTTTCCTTTATGGGGAAGAGTCATGGTGACCCGAAGAGTATCCGGAGACCGGAAAGGGATGGAATCCTGCATAGGACGGGAGGATATCCCGCTTTCTCTGGGAAGAATGGAGCCGTCTGCCACAAAGGCAGCCAGAGAATTCCTTTTCAGCTGCTCCCGGATATAGGCCTGATCCTCTGCGAGAAAGATGGCTTCTTCCAGTTTTTTTGCATTCAGGTTTTTGTAAAGGAATGCTTTTTGCACACAGACCGGGAGAAATTCAAACAGGATCTTTTCCAGCTCTGTGGCATTGATGGTTCGTCCGTTGGCAGGAAAGCCGATAAAAAAACGAGACACGATATCCTTGTCGGTAATCTGGCAGGCAGTGCGCTCCAGAACTTCCTGACCGCAGTGGCTGACAGAAAGCAGACCGCTTTTTCCTGAGCCTTTTGCACGGAAGGTAAAGCGGCTGACCTGCTGTTCAAACTGCCGGGTAAGAAAGTCGCTGAGAGTGATCCTGGTAAGACTGTTTTTGCAGTAAGCTTCCGGAAATCCTGCTGTTTTGCGGGGAATCCGGATACTTATATGGGAAGGAGATGCAAAAGGATCTCCCTGTACATGGTCTATAGATAAAATATAGTCGCGGAACTGATACTCTCCACGCAGAGATTTATAAGCCGGATAGCTTTTTCTGTGGATGGAGTGCAGCAGATCTTTAAGATCAGCAGAATGCCGCATGGAAATCATACCTCCTTAAGAACAATTATTGTCTTTTATTTTAGTCATTTTGGGGAAAAATAGCAAGGATACGAACAGTATAAACAACTTATTATTTTTGTTTCTTAAAATTAGATTAAGAATTCTTCTGAAATATGGTATTTTCGACATAATCGGATTATAATGTATAGGAATTTAAAAAATTTAAGAAAGGCAGAATATAATATGGAACGTAGAAACGCGTGGCTTAGCTATGATGAAAAAGAAGAAAAGGAGCTGGAACTGGTGGCAAAAAGCTACCGCAGTTTCCTTGATGTAGGAAAGACTGAGAGAGAATGTGTTTCAGAGCTTATCAGACAGGCAGAGGCAGCCGGTTATGTATCCCTGGAAGAAAAAATTGCTTCCGGAGAACAGATTAAGGCAGGAGATAAGATCTATGCAGAAGGAATGAAAAAAATCCTTGCATTCTTCCATGTAGGACAGGAGCCTTTGGAAAAAGGAATGAACATCCTGGGCGCTCATATCGACTCTCCCCGTATTGATATCAAGCAGAATCCGCTTTATGAAGACACGGATCTGGCATATCTGGATACTCACTATTATGGTGGTGTGAAGAAATACCAGTGGGTGGCACTTCCGCTTGCCATTCATGGCGTGATCGTAAAAAAAGACGGTACAGTTGCAGAGGTAAATGTGGGAGAGGATGAAGAGGATCCGGTTGTATATATTACTGATCTTCTGATCCATCTTGCAGGAAAACAGATGCAGAAAAAAGCGGCTGAAGTTATTGAGGGAGAAAATCTGGATATTCTGATCGGAAGCAGACCGTTAAGCGATCTTCCGGACGATAAGAAAAAGGAAGCAGTAAAAGAGAATATCCTGAAACTTCTGAAAGAAAAATATGACGTAGAAGAGGAAGACTTCCTTTCTGCAGAACTTGAGATTGTGCCGGCAGGAAAAGCCAGAGACTGTGGACTTGACAGAAGTATGGTGGCAGGCTACGGACAGGATGACCGTGTATGTGCCTATACTTCTTTCCTGGCAATGCTGGAAATGGAAAATCCGAAGCGTACCTCCTGCTGTCTGCTTACTGACAAAGAAGAAATCGGAAGCGTAGGAGCTACCGGAATGCAGTCAAGATTTTTTGAAAACAGTGTGGCAGAGCTTCTTGAGGGAATGGGATGCTATTCAGAAATGACTCTGCGCAGAACTCTTAAAAATTCCTTTATGCTTTCCTCTGATGTAAGCGCAGGCTATGATCCGGCTTATGGAGAGGCCTTTGAGAAAAAGAATGCGGCATATCTGGGAAGAGGCATTGTTCTGAATAAATTTACAGGATCAAGAGGAAAATCAGGTTCTAATGACGCCAACGCAGAGTATGTGGCAAAGGTTCGCAAGATCTTTGACGATCATGAGATTGCATTCCAGACAGCAGAGCTTGGCAAGGTAGACGTAGGCGGCGGCGGAACCATTGCTTTTATTTGTGCTCTTTACGGAATGAACGTGATCGACAGCGGCGTATCTGTACTCAGTATGCATGCACCGTGGGAAGTAACAAGCAAGGCGGATATTTATGAAGCGAAAAAAGCATACAAGGCATTTTTGCTTGATGCATAAATAATGAAGTATTTTTATATTTTCCGTCGTTTTATTAAGTGACATGTATTTGAGGCATCTGGTATAGGATAAAATGAAGCAGACAGCAGAAGGAGCAAGCATGAGTGATACACTGATCAAAGTGGAGGATCTGTGCAAGATCTATAATCCAGGAGAAAATGAGGTCCGGGCTTTGGACCATGTGAACCTTGAAATAGAAAAAGGAGAATTTGTAGCCATCATCGGGCAGTCCGGATCCGGAAAATCTACGTTTATGAATATGCTGGGGTGTCTGGATGTGCCTACGTCCGGAAGATATTTTCTTAACGGAACAGATGTATCAACCATGAAGGACAATCAGCTGTCTGTGGTGCGGAACCGCGAGATCGGATTTATTTTTCAGGGATTTAACCTGATTGCAAATCTGAATGCAATTGAAAATGTGGAGCTTCCTCTGATCTATCGGGGGATTGACCGGAAAACAAGGCATAAACTGGCAGTGGAATCTTTGAAGCTGGTAGGGCTGGAGAAACGGATGCACCATAAACCCAATGAAATGTCCGGCGGTCAGCAGCAGAGAGTGGCCATTGCCAGAGCCATTGCAGCGGAGCCTCCGGTGATCCTGGCCGATGAACCGACAGGAAATCTGGATTCGGCGTCCAGTAAAGAAATATTGGAAATCCTGAAAAAAATGCATCGGTCGGGAAAAACAGTGATCCTTATCACACATGACAACGGGATAGCGGCACAGGCCAGACGCGTTGTCAGGATCATGGATGGAAAGATTGAGTCAGATACCATCAACGAGAGCTTTGAGCAGGAGGAAGTATTATGAAAAAACCAAAAAAGAAGCTGATCATCGGAATAGGAGCAGCTGCGGTAGTCATTGGAGGAGGGATCGCGGTTTTTGGAAATGCCGGAAAGCAGGCAGATGTAGTTCCTAAAGTGGAAGTGGTGCAGGCGGTAACCGGAGATGTGCAGCAGACTGTGGAGGCCAGCGGAACGGTTGTAAGTGAGGAGGAAAAAACATATTTTTCTCCTGCTAACGCCAGAGTAGATACTGTGTCTTTTGAAGAAGGACAGACAGTTAAAGCAGGAACCAAGCTGGTGGAGTTTAATGTAAAAGATCTGGAACGGGAACAGAAAAAAGCTGAGCTGAATCTGAAATCCGGGAAACTGGATATGGAAAATACATTAAACAAATCGGATAAAGCAGTTAAAAAACAAAAAGAAGCCCAGGGAAATGCAGCATCATTAAAGCAGAAAGTAGAAAATCAGAAGAATTATGTGGCAGGCTTGAAAGCACAGCTTTCTCAGGTGACAGCAGATGCTTCCAGAAGAGCTGCGGCAGAGGCGCAGAGACAGGCTGAAGAGGCCAGGAGAGCCCAGGAACAGCAGCAGGCTGCAATTCAGAGACAGTATGAGGAGGCGGTCAGAATTTATGAAAATGATACGCTTCCGGCATATCAGAACCGTCTGAATGAATTGAACACAGCAGCAAGCCAGGCGCTGACAGCCTATAATACAGCAGAAAATACATATCAGATGGCCTTTACAGAATGGTCATATGACCAGAGCCAGGAAAATACAGCAGCTCTTACACAGGCAGAGGCAGACAGAAGTGCTGCTCAGATTGAATGGCAGAATGCCCAGGCGGCATATGAAGACCAAAAAGCTCAGATGCCTCCTGCGCCTCTTCTTTCTGACTTTACAGGTGCTTCTGATCTGGTTACAGACGGATCCATGCCGGATTTTGGAGATTCTCCGGTATCAGGAGGTTCTACATCATCAGCTCCGGACACTTCAGGGATCGAAGCGGCACTGGAGCAGGCAAGCAGCGACCTGGCGGAACTGCAGTCGGAGCTTGCTTCACAGGAAGCTATCGCAGAGGCAGATCCCAATGCAGTGACAGAGGAAGAAAAAGAACGGATGGAGATCACCACCAATCTGTCTGAACTGGATCAGATGACTGCTCAGGAGCTTGTGGAAACTGCAAAGAAGGGGATCAAAGCAGATTTTAACGGCGTGATTACAAAAAAGACTGTAGTAGAAGGTGCGTCTGCTACTCAGGGAATGGAGCTTTTTACTTTGCAGAATACGGACCGGGTAGATGTAGATGTAAATATTTCCAAATATGATTACGATAAGATCAAGGAAGACCAAAAGGCTTCTATTACCCTTGCAGGCAAGACTTATGAGGGAACGGTGACTTCTGTAAGCCATATTGCCACACAAAACGAAAAAGGTGCTTCTTTGATCTCTGCAAGAGTAAGAATCGACCATCCGGATGAAAATGTATTTCTTGGAGTAGATGCAAAGGTGACTATCCAGGCAGCCTCTGCAAATGATGTGGTCATACTTCCGGCAGAGGTGGTAAATATCGGAAAAGAAGGCTCCTTCTGCTATGTACTTGAAAATGGTACGGTTGCCCGTAAAAATATTGAGACGGGGATATCTTCTGATGAATATATAGAAGTAACTTCCGGACTGAAGGAAGGCGACACAGTGATCCGTGACATAGGAGGACTTCAGGAAGGAATGGCAGCAGAGCCGATGACTTCCGATCCTCTTGAGGCAATGACAGGAGAGGATGCCTGATGAATGGATTTTATGAATATGTAAAAATGGCAGTTCAGAACATCCGGGCAAATAAGGGAAGATCTTTTTTGACCATGCTGGGCATTATCATTGGAATTGCCTCGGTTATTGCCATTGTGTCTATTGGCGAAGGAACCAAGAATCAGATGAATTCAGAGATCAGTGATATTGGCGGAGGCCAGATCTATATTTATGTCAGCAGTGAGGGTATGTCAGAAGAGATTTGGATCACACCGGAGGATCTTCAGGAAATCCGGGATCTGAAGTATGTAGAAGGTGTCAGTGTGGCGGATTCTTATAATGGAGAGACTATGACCGGGAAGGGCACCTTTGACCTGATGGTTACTGCAGAGGGACCGGATGCCAAAATGATCAATAATGCGGATATGAAGTACGGTACTTATTTTGGTGAGCGGGAAGTGGAGGAAGCCAAGCCGGTATGTGTGATTTCAGATTCCGATGCCAGAAGACTTTTTGGAACAGATGATGTGGTGGGGATGAGCATTGACATTACCTGTTACGACGTAACAAAAAGTTTTCGTATCGTAGGTGTGACTACTCAGAAGGAAAATGGTACTTTTGTCAGCTACACTTATGAAGGAATGCCGGTTAATATAAATATTCCTTATTCTGCTATGAATGAACTGGTAGGAGATGTGGATTATTTTTATTCCGTGACGATACAGTCAGATACCAGCCGGGATTCCCAGAAAACAGCTAATGAAATCATTCATGTCCTGGAAAAACGGCATCAGTGTGCCGGAGACGAATATTTTCAGGTTCAGAATTTCCAGGATGTGATGAAATCCATGAACCAGATGCTTGGAATGGTAACGGCCTTTATTTCTTTTGTTGCAGGTATTTCCCTGCTTGTAGGCGGTATAGGCGTTATGAATATCATGCTGGTGTCTGTGACGGAACGTACCAGGGAGATCGGTATCCGTAAATCTCTTGGAGCCAAAACCTCCTCTATTATGCTGCAGTTTCTGGCAGAGGCAGCGATCCTTACGGTAATCGGAGGTATTATAGGAATTATACTTGGAATTATCGGTGCTTATGGAATCTGCAGTGTGATCAGTGTCAGTATGCAGATGACCATCAGTCCCGGCATCAGTTTGAGTGTGATTCTGTTTGCTACGCTGTTTTCCTGTGCAGTGGGTGTATTTTTTGGAATTTATCCGGCAAGAAAGGCTGCAAAGCTGAGTCCGATCGAAGCGCTGAGAAGAAACTAAGAGGCAGAGAATCAGGCTCTGAAAAAACTCTGCAAAAAAATAAAAAAAAATTTAAAAAAGCTGTTGACAAAATGCACATTATAATGTAGAATACTCTTTGTTGTGAAGGAAATCACAAAGATGTGCGTTTAGCTCAGCTGGATAGAGCGTTTGGCTACGGACCAAAAGGTCGGGGGTTCGAATCCTCTAACGCACGCTAATAAAAAATAAGACAGTGCAAATGCACTGTCTTATTTTTTTATTCGAGTACGGGTCGGACTCGAACGGGTTCGATCTACGCTTCGCTCCGGTCGTTGCTAAACGCGTGCCACTGGCACGCAGCAACCTCTAACGCACGTAGAACCGCTAGAAATCAAGGCTTCTAGCGGTTATTTTTTTGATTGGCCAGTCCTGAAATTACTTCCATGAGAAGCGTTGGAAAATGTTCTGAAAGGAATTTTATAAAGGTTAGGCATGGACGTGGAAAAGGGCTATACAATAAATAAATGAAAAAGAAACGCTGGTTCCGGTAAATACCGGTTCCGGCGTTTCCTTTTATAATTTTCGGATCATTGCGCTTCCATGCAGATCGCATACAGGATCTGCAAACAGATGGTTTTTCAGACAGAATTCCCCGACCGCTTTTCGACATCCGGAAAACTGTGTACTGTACACATCGTGGATCAGGAGAACTCCTCCGGTGGCCAGGCGTTCATAGAACAGAGGAAGTGCGGCTGCAGTTGGAGCATAGAGATCTGCGTCCAGAGATACAAAACAAAAAGTTTCATCTGTGACATCGGAAAAGGTATCCGGAAACCATCCTTTGTGGATCACAGTACGTGTAGGATTAGGCATAACATGAAGAACAGAGTCAATATCAGTAGAAGAAAAATCACCTGTTTTGGCACGGGACAGATTACCGGAGGCTTCTATTGTGATATCCTTTTCTGAAAATCCCTCAAAAGTATCAAAAAGATGGATTTTTCGGTCTGGAAAGGCTGCACTGATCAGGGAAGAAAATTCACCTCGAAAAACACCTAGTTCTGCAACATTTCCCGGAATATCCAATTGATAGATCTGCTCAGATAAAAGACGCATAACAGCAACCCGTGCGTCAAACATGCGAAGGACGGAGGGATCACGAAAAGGTCCGTGATAACCTAAGTTTTCCATCTGCTTTATCATAGAATTGCGCCGTTCTTCATCCAGAACTCCCAGGATGACCAGATCCGGGAGAAGTGCTGCTGCAGTATCCGGAGAACAGACTGGAATATTTCCAATATATGATCCGTGTTTATGGGGGTCATTATCAGCAAAGCACAGGAGCTGACAGGGACTGCTGAGAAGTCTTGCGGTCATTTGTCCAATTTGTCCGGCACCAAATATTACAGTTTTATATACTGATTTTGCCATCATTTTGATGTATCCTTTCTGTCAGCGCGAACCTGGATCATCTGTCCTGTGATGGAGATGGCGATTTCAGCCGGTGTTTCTGCTTTGATCTCCAGTCCTATAGGTGAGATGATACGGTTTAAATCTTGTTCATTAATGTTGTATTCTTCAATCAGACGGCGAAATACAGCAGCTTTTTTTGCACGGCTTCCAATGACGCCTATATAACATGCAGGTGTAGCGAGAAGCTGTGCCTGTACAATGGTATCATAGGAATGTCCACGTGTCATGACGCAGCAATAATCAGCAGCTGTAATAGAAACATACTGGTCCAGATGGTTGAAATCACAAAGTATTGTTTCAACTGCTCCTGGGAAAAGAGCAGGATTTGTAAATTCCGGCCGGTCATCCAGGACAACACAGCGAAAATCAACGCTTGCAAGGATTGGGACAAGCTTTTGTGAGACATGTCCGCCGCCGAATACATAGACAGTTCCTGAGGTTCCAATCTGTTCAGAAAACAGATCATAATCTTCACTGTGATATCGGTGTGGCTTTAGAGACAAAGAAGATAATACAGAAGAAGGAACATTGGCAGTTCCGATGAGACCGCATGCAGGACTGTAAAGGCTCACACCGGAGGTGGTGAGAAGATCGCAAATCAGCCAGAAATCTTTTCGCTCTTCATAGAATTTTTCAGCAGTTTCCGTGATTTCCATAATAATCGGATCGTTATGATCAAGATACTGGAAAAAGGCCGTAACATCACCACCACAGATCATACCAATATTTTCAACATCTTTATGATTCAGCCGGAATTCATGCTCGCAGGATTCCTTTTTTTCAAGAATATCCAATGCCATACATTCAGCACGATATTCTACAGCTCCACCTCCGATGGTTCCGGAAATTCTGCCGTTTTTTCCGACCAGCATGCGGGAACCGGCACCTCTTGGTGTAGACCCTGAGGATGCTGTAACGGAAACAAGTACAAGATCGTTTCCCGCATAGATCGGAAGAGCACACGTCTGAACT
>OMGX01000886.1_pt1 | contig 15190 bp, 11 predicted proteins | sample 1674381 | NCBI WGS metagenome assembly OMGX01 (sample SAMN05578582, study PRJEB25193) | human gut metagenome | biome: Human Microbiome; feature: human-associated habitat; material: feces | host: Homo sapiens | place: USA:Birmingham | reverse complement strand
CTTCCGATCTGTTTTTCTATGCAAATCTGCCACAACCTCTCAGTCTCGGCTGCGCCGAGCCAGCTCCCCTGGGCGGGGAGCCGAGGGGGAGGTGTAAAAACCCGCCGCTGCGGGGCAGCGGCGGGGAGGGGTCATTGTTCGGCGCTGGCCTTCACGAATCCGTAGAACAGCGGGTGCGGACGGTCCGGGCGGCTTTTGAATTCGGGGTGGAACTGGCAGGCCACGAACCACGGATGCTCCGGCAGCTCGACGATCTCCACGAGCCGCCCATCCGGAGACAAACCCGTCGGCACGAGCCCGGCCGCGACGAACGCGTCGCGGAAGTCGTTGCAGAATTCATAGCGGTGGCGGTGGCGCTCGGAGATCTCGGTCTTTGCATAGAGCGCCGCTGCGCGGCTGCCCTCGGACAAAACGCACGGATACGCGCCGAGGCGCATCGTGCCGCCCTTCTGGGTGATGGTCTTCTGCTCGGGCATGATGTCGATGACGGGGTGCTTGGTAAACTCGTCGAATTCCGCCGAGTGGGCGTCTTCCCAGCCCAGCACGTGGCGGGCAAACTCGATCACAGCGATCTGCATGCCGAGGCAGATGCCGAAGTAGGGGAGCTTGTGCGTGCGCGCGTACTGCGCGGCGGTGATCATGCCCTCGATGCCGCGGTCGCCGAAGCCGCCGGGCACCAGAATGCCCGCGCAGCCGTCCAGCACGGACGCCGCGTTCTCCGGCGTGAGCTTGGACGAGTCGACCCAGCGGATATCCACGATCACGTCGTTGGCCGTGCCCGCGTGGAACAGCGATTCCTCCACGGACAGATACGCGTCATGCAGCTCGGTGTATTTGCCGACCAGCGCGATGGTCACATGGCGGCTGGCGGTCTTGATGCGGGTGACCATCTGCGTCCAGGCGGTCAGCTCCGGCTCGCCGCACGAAAGCTCCAGCTTCCGGCACACGACGCGGGCCAGCCCCTCCTTCTCCAGCAGCAGAGGCACCTCATAGAGGGTGGAGGCCGTGGTGTTCGGAATGACGCAGTCGGGCTCCATGTTGCAGAACAGGGCGATCTTGCGGCAGATCTCCTCGGTCATGGGCTGGTTTGTGCGGCAGACGAGGATATCCGGCTGGATGCCGATGGACAGCAGCTCCTTGACCGAGTGCTGCGTGGGCTTGCTCTTGAGCTCGCCCGAGCCGGGGATCTCCACGATCATGGGCACATGGATGAACAGCACATTCTTCTTTCCCTGCTCAGCGGCTACCTGCCGGATGGCCTCGAGGAACGGCTGCGACTCGATATCGCCGACGGTGCCGCCGATCTCGGTGATAAGCACATCGGACTTCCCGTTGTCCATCTGGTAGATGCGGGATTTGATCTCGTCGGTGATGTGCGGGATGATCTGCACGGTGCGGCCGAGATATCCGCCCTCGCGCTCACGGCACAGGACGCTCCAGTAGACCTTGCCCGCCGACACGGAGCAGCCCGCGGTCAGGCTCTCGTCCGTGAAGCGCTCATAGTGGCCGAGGTCAAGGTCGGTCTCCGCGCCGTCATCGGTGACGAAGACCTCGCCGTGCTGATACGGGCTCATGGTACCGGGGTCGACGTTCAGGTACGGGTCGAATTTCTGGTTCTGCACGCGCAGCCCGCGCTGCTTGAGGAGTCTTCCGAGCGATGCGGCGCAGATGCCCTTGCCAAGGCCCGAGACAACGCCGCCGGTAATGAAGATATATTTCATAGATGTGCCTCCATCTGAAAATTACACCGAGAACAGCAGATCGGTATAGCGCGGATACGGCCAGTAGTCGCCGGCGACGAGCGTTTCGAGCTTGTCGATCGAGGCGCGGACCTTGTTCATCTGGGCAAAGATCGTGTCGTGGTAGTAGCGGAGCATATGCTCGCCGTCGGTCTCCGGCGCGGTCTCCAGCGCGGTCTTGAGCGCGACGGTATCGTCGAGCAGCTCGCCGTTGAGCGTCAGGATGCTCTCGGCCAGCGCGGTCTCCACGCGGCAGTCCGCGTGCGGCAGCGCCTGCTTTTTCTGCAGGATCGTCTGGCACAGAACGCCCTCGTAGCGCGACGCCGCGTGCAGGATGCTGTGCTGGACCATATCGACGAGCGTCGCCGCCTCGATGGAGATCAGCTTGCAGTATTTTTCCATATGGATCTCATGCCGGGCCAGCATCTCACTGGTGGTGTAGACGCCGTGCTTCGTCATGAGCGCAACATTCTTGGGCAGGATATAGGCGGGCAGGGCCGCGGCCGTATTGGGCAGGTTCACCAGCCCGCGGCGCTCGGCCTCCGCCATCCAGGCGCTGTCATAGCCGTTGCCGCCGAAGATGATGCGGCGGTGGCGCTGGAAGACCTCGCGCAGGAGGGTATTGAGCGCCTGCTGGAAATCCGCCGCGCCCGTCAGGCGGTCGGCAAAGCGGCCGAGCTCCTCGGCCATGATCGTGTTGAGGATCGTATTGGGGCCCGCGATCGACTGGCTCGAGCCAGGCATGCGGAACTCAAATTTATTGCCGGTGAAGGCCAGCGGCGAGGTGCGGTTGCGGTCGGTCGTATCCTGCGGGATGGTGGGCAGCACGTCGACGCCGATGCGCAGCTGACGGCCGGTCTTTTCGGTGTAGTCCTGCTCGGAGACGATGGAGTCGATGATATCCTCCAGCTCGGTGCCGAGGAAGATGGAGATCACGGCCGGGGGCGCCTCCTGCGCGCCGAGACGGTGGTCGTTGCCCGCGAAGGCGACGGTGCTGCGCAGCAGCTCCTGATATTCATCCACGCCCGCGACGAAGGCCGCCAGGAACAGCAAAAACTGCGCGTTCTGGCTGGGCGTCTTGCCGGGGGAGAAGAGGTTTTTGCCCGTGTCGGTGCCCAGCGACCAGTTATTGTGCTTGCCGGAGCCGTTGACGCCCGCAAAGGGCTTTTCATGCAGCAGGCAGACCAGCCCGTGCCGGTCGGCGACCTTCTTCATGACCTCCATGGTCAGCTGGTTCTGGTCGTTGGCGGCGTTGCAGTCGCAGTAGATGGGGGCCATCTCGTGCTGGGAAGGCGCGACCTCGTTGTGCTTGGTCTTGCTCAACACGCCGAGCTTCCATAGCTCCCGGTCGAGGTCCTGCATATAGGCCGCGACGCGCGGGCGGATGGCGCCGAAATAATGATCGTCGAGCTCCTGGCCCTTGGGCGGCTTCGCGCCGAAGAGCGTGCGGCCGCAGAACTTCAGATCCTCGCGCTTTTCATAGAGCGCCTTGTCGATCAGGAAATACTCCTGCTCCGCGCCGACCTGCGGCGTCACGCGGTGGGTCTGCTCGTCGCCGAACAGGCGCAGGATGCGTACGGCCTCGCGGCTGACTGCCTCCATGGAGCGCAGCAGCGGCGTTTTTTTGTCGAGCGCGTCGCCGCCATAGGAGCAGAAGACTGTCGGGATGCAGAGACTGCCGTCCTTGATGAACGCGAAGGACGTCGGGTCCCAGGCGCTGTAGCCTCTGGCCTCAAAGGTGGCGCGCAGACCGCCGGAGGGGAAGCTGGACGCGTCCGGCTCGCCGCGGACGAGCTCCTTGCCGGAAAACTCCATCGTGATCTTGCCGCCGGGAACGGGGCTGATGAAGCTGTCGTGCTTCTCGGCCGTCACGCCGTTGAGTGGCTGGAACCAGTGCGTGAAATGCGTCGCACCATGCTCGAGCGCCCACTGCTTCATGCCGGCGGCGATCTCATTGGCGACCTCCAGCGTCAGCGGCTGGTCCTGCTCGAGGCACTGCCTCCACGCGGCGACAGCCTCGGCTGCGACATACTGCTCCATCGCAGCCTCATTGAAGACCATACTGCCGAAAACCTCCGGAATATTGTTGGATTCACGCATCACGGCATCCCTCTACTTTCATAAAAAATCCAAAAAACAAAATACGCATCGTATTGTACCCCCGCGGCCCTGAAACGTCAAGAATGAAACTTTTACGAAGATAAAAACAGGCAAAACCCGGTTCCTTGTGGAAGCATCCGAAATTTTTCCGGGGCCTGAATTTTTCCTTGCAACGCGCGGGGCGCTATGCTATACTGGGTCTGTACCCACCGCAGGAGACGTCTTCCTGCGGCGGGCTGTTTTTCTTTTCCTGTCCTCAGGACATGGACATCTTGCTTTAAACAAAAACCTCCGCAGGGCATGCTCTGCGGAGGTTTTTTCGTTTCTCGTTCAGGACACCGGCTTGGGGTTGGCAGCGGTGTTCTCCGCGTCGTCGGCATTGGCGTCCTTCGGCATTTCGAAGGGGACGACATCGTCCGGCTGCAGCTCGATGCGGCTGTTGTCCTCCGACAGCACGCGCGTGCCGGGCTCGACCTTCGTCTCGCTCGTCGTGCCGCGGACGGGATCCTTGGTCTCGCGCGGGTTGCCGTTGGCGGGCTCATACCATTCATTGACGCCGTGCATGATGACGGGCGTGCCGTCCTCGATCAGGTTCCAGATCCAGGCCATGGCCTCCTCCGGCGTGTTGACGCAGCCGTGGGAGCCGCCGTAGACATAGAAGCTCGCGCCGAAGTTCGACCGCCACGACGCGTCGTGCAGGCCGATGAGATCACCGACCACGCTGACCCAGTACTTGACGAAGACCAGATAGTCGTCGCCCTTGAGCCAGACGTCGTGCTCCTTGCCGTGGGCCTCGTACAGGCCGGTCGGCGTCTGGTGGCCGTTGAGCGCGCCGGTCACGATGTTGGTGTTGACGACCAGACGGCCGTCCTTGATGTACGTCATCTGCTGGTTGTCAAAATCGACCTCGACATAGCTGTCGCCCAGCGAGAAGGGCTTGCCGTCCGTGTCGTAGCAGACGGCGTCCGCGTCGATCTCGCCGGATTCCATCGTCAGCAGCTGCGCGCGGATCTGCTCCATGACGCTCTGCGCGTCGATGAGATAATTGCAGGTAACAAAGTCGATCTGGATCACACCCTTGACCCAGGAGTCGAAGATGAACGGCGCGTCATACTGATTATATTTCGTCGCCCACTTCGAGATCGTCTCCGCGAGGACCTTTTCGTCGATGGTGATCGTGCCGTCCGCCTCCAGATCGAGGATGGAGGCCAGATCGTGGCTCGTAAGCGTCTCCTCGCCGTGCGGCAGGAATTCGGAATCCTTGTTGAAATCGACCTTGACCTCCAGCTCCGCCAGCGCGGTGCGGAAGAGGCTGTCGGGCGTATCGCGGAGCGTCGCAGTCGTGATGGCGGGGGTTTCGTAGCAGTCGACCGAGGTCAGCTCGAACGTTGCGTTCTGCGCGCCGGACGGCGTCACGGCCAGACCGGCGGCTGCAGTCTGCAGCCCCTCCTGCACGGCGGTGACATTCAGCTCGTCGCCCGCGACCTCTTCGTGCACGGTATAGACGCCGTCCACAAGGTCAATATATGCATCCTGCGCCGCCGTGCGCTTCACGCTCTGCAGATCGGCCAGCACGGCGGAAAGATCCAGCTGACCAAGATCAGGAGAAACGGTCGCCGCCGGCTTGAGCCCCAGCTTCGCCCAGTCCAGCCGGTCCTTCAGCGGCAGAGCGGCAAACTGCGCGTCCGGCATGCGGTCAAGCTCGGAGAACTGTGCATTCACCTTCTGCAGCAGATCGTCGCGCAGACCGAGCGCCTGCATGTCATAGCTCCCGATGGCCGAGCCGTCCTCGGTCACGGTCAGTGTGACCTGATCCGCGGCCGCCGTCATGGCCTGATATTCGGCATAGACGGTCTGATGCGCCTGCTGCGTCTCGTCCAGCCGCGACTGCAGCCAAAACCACACGCCCGCGGCAGCCGCCGCGAGTACCACAATTACAATGATGATCACCCAAAGGGCGCGATGCTTCTTCATGTTTCTCCTCCGCTTGCTTCTGCGCGGATGCGCGCAGTCTCTCTTGCGAAAATTATAGCAGATTCCGCCGCAAATTCAACACGTTTCGTACCCCGCGCCATTATTTTCTTTTTTGCAGGAAAAACCGGGCCCCGCAGGTCTGCGGGGCCCAGCCACGGCTTTTCGTTTTGCTCAGCGGATAAGCGTGATGTGCTGGAACACGGTGGCGAGGGTGTTGGCGACGGTGGACATGGTCTTGATGAAGATATCCAGCGCGACGCCGACGACGTCCTTTCTCGTATCGCCGACGGTATCGCCGACGACGGAGGCCTTATGCGCGTCGGAGCCCTTGCCGTGGCCCTCGAGAGAGCCGGACTCGATGTACTTCTTGGCGTTGTCGAACGCGCCGCCGGAGTTGCCCATGAAGATCGCGCGCGGGATGGCCACGATGGTCGCGCCGATGAGCAGACCGCCGACGAACTCCACGCCGAACACGAAGCCGCCCACGATCGGGATCAGCAGCGCCAGCACGGACGGCAGCAGCATCTTCTTGAGCGCCTGCCGGGCGGCCATTTCGATGCAGCGGTTGTAATCCGGGCGGACCGTGCCCTCAAGCACGCCGGGGCGGGACAGCTGCCGGTCGCCCTCGTCGGCCATGAGGCGGGCGGATTCGATGGTGTTGTCGGTCAGGAGCGCGGAGAAGTATTCGATGAGCGCGCCGCCGATGATGCCGCCGGCGACAACGATGTAGGAGGCCATGTTGAGGACCGGCTCTGCGTTGATGGCCGTGTAGTTGCCGACGTAGGCGACGATCAGCGAGACCGTGGCGAACGCGGCGGAGCCGATGGCGAAGCCCTTGCCGATGGCGGCGGTGGTGTTGCCGACGGCGTCGAGCTTGTCAGTGATGGCGCGGACGGATTCATCCAGATGGCAGGATTCCGCCAGACCGCCGGCGTTGTCGGCGATGGGCCCGAAAGCGTCGATGGAGACCGTCGCGCCGACGAAGGCCAGCATGCCGAGGCTGGAGAGGGCAATGCCGTAGGTGCCGCAGACCTTGCCGGAGATGAACAGGGACACGCCGATCAGCAAAACCGGCAGCAGGCACGAACGCGAGCCGATGGCATCGCCCTTGGTGATGACGAACGCGTCGCCCTCGGTGGCGATCTCCGCCAGACGGCGGGTGGGCTTATAGTCGGTGGAGGTGTAGTATTCGGTGATGGAGCCGATGGCGACGCCGCTGGCGATGCCGAGCACGCTCGAGATCCACGGCGACAGCCAGCCGCAGCGGAAGCTCGCGTACAGGGGCACGTCCGCGAAGATCAGCTTCGCCGCGACGAAGCCGCCCACGACCGTCAGACCCGCAGAGATCCAGGTGGAGAGATTCAGCTCGTGCGAGGGATTGTCGCCCATCTTCTTGATGGTGGCATAGCCAAGACCCAGCAGGCAGCCGAACAGGCCGCAGCCCGCCAGCACGATGGGGAAGACGGTGGTCGCGGTGAAGGTCGCCTCGGTCACAGCCTCCGTACCGCCGGAGAGCGCGCTTTTGTAGATCGTGACCGCGATCATCAGGGCCGCGGCCATGGTGGCGACGAAGCTTTCGAGCAGGTCGGAGCAGTTGCCGGCAATGTCGTTGACGTTGTCGCCGATGAAGTCGGCGATGACGTTCGGCACGCGGCTGTCATCCTCGGGCATGTCGTGGCGGAGCTTGGCCAGGATGTCGGAGGAGATATCGGCCGCCTTGGTATAGTTGCCGCCGGCCACGCGGTTGAACATGGCGACGATGGAGCAGCCGAGGGAATACGTGGTGATACGCATGATGGTGGGATTGCACTCAAGGTTGGCCAGGAAGCCCGTGCCGACTGCGGTCGGGTCCACGCCGTTCCAGATGATCAGGACCAGGACCATGCCCAGCATGCCGAACGCCTGCACCGCCAGGCCCGAGACGCTGCCGCCGCCGAGCGCGACCTTGACGGTCTCGCCGATGGAGAGCGTTTCGCGCGCGCGGTTGGAGGTGCGGACGTTTGCATACGTTGCGCTGCGCATGCCGAGGATGCACACGACGCTGGACATGCACGCGCCCATGATAAAGGTGATGCCGCTCGTCTTTTCCACGAACAGGCTGAATACTGCCGCGACCACGATCACGACGATCGCAATGACGCGGAATTCCGTCTTGAGGAAGGTGCTTGCGCCGTCACGGATGATGCCGGCCATCTCCTGCATCTCGTCCGTTCCCTCCGGCAGCTTCCGGATGCGGGCGTACTGGAAGAAGATATAGGCCAGCGCAAGAATGACTACGCACAAAACCAGATGCCATACATTCATACTTCAGGTCTCTCGCTTTCTTTTTCGTTTTTGTCGTCATCAACGTCCTTGCGTCAGCTGACAAGAGCACACACGGTTTTTCACGGGGCAAAACGACGGCTGGCGTCGTTATCCTCGTCGATGGGCGTCAGCCCATCTTCCTCGTCTGCCTTGCCAGCTGCCGTTTATCCTCCGTGAAAAACTCCGAAGGACTTGCCGGCCGGTCTGGAGCGTTGTCTGCAAGGCAGAGGACGCAGGGGCCTGACATCATACCGTCAGGTCTGCCGAGGCCCGTTCCTTTGGGCCGAGGCCATGCTGACGCAAGTCAAGGACGATAACGCAGCAGACGGCGGTCCAGTCCGGCCTGCAAGCGTGTGTGCTCTTGTCAACTGACGCATTCTGGTGCACTGCAGAAGCTGGCGTTCTTGACAGGTCTTTATCTACAGTTTATAATGCTGTCAGTCTAAAGTAAAACGACAGTTTCTTCATTTTCTTATGACGGTTCGTCATAACTGGAGGCGTTATGGATCTCAACCGCTACAAGATTTTCCTCTCCGTCGCCGACAGCGGCAGCTTTACGGCCGCTGCCGCCGCGTGGAACTATACGCCCTCCGGCGTGGTCCACCTGATCAACGCGCTGGAGCAGGAGTTCGGCTTCCCCCTGTTCGTCCGCACGCGGCGCGGCGTCCACCTGACGACGGACGGCGAGCAGCTCGTCGCGCCGCTGCGCGATCTGGTGCAGTGCGACGACCGGCTGCGGCAGGTCTGCTCCAAGATCCAGGGCGTCCTGACCGGCAAGGTGCGCATCGGCTCGTATTACAGCATCTCCGCGCACTGGCTGCCGCCGGTCATCGGCCGGTTCCACCGGGATTTCCCCGGCGTGCAGATCGAGCTCATGGAGGGCCACCACCAGCTGCTCGACGAGCTGATGAACCAGAACCGGGTAGATCTGTGCTTCTACAGCCGCGTGCTCGGCGGCGGGCGGGAGTGGATCCCGCTGCGCGCGGACCCGATGGTCGCCATCGTCCCGCCGGAGCACCGGCTGGCCAGCGCCGGCGCGTTCCCCATCGGCGCCTACCGCAATGAGGAGCTCGTCATCTCCGCCCGCGGCAACGACTCCGACGTCATGCACGTCTTCAACAAATACCGCCTCACCCCCTGCATCAGCTACACGACGGAGGAGGACCACGCTGCCATCGCCATGGTCGAAAGCGGGCTCGGCGTGAGCATGCTGAACCGGCTGTCCACCGGCGGCATCCAGACCCGCGCCGTCATCCTGCCCCTGGCCCCGGAGGAGTCGATCGAGCTCGGCATCGCCCTGCCCTCCCGGCTGCAGGCCCCGCCGGCCGTCCGCCGGTTCGTGGAATACGCGGTCTCGTACATCCGGGACGGAACATTTCCGGCATAAAGACGCCGAAACGGCTTGCAGTCCGGACTTCCGTACACTATAATAGAAGCAAAAGCCCGAAACTTGACAGAAAAGGTGAGCGTATGGAGATCAAGCGTGCTGCGGAGCTGCTCCGCGGGCTCGCCGACGGCCGCGACCCGATCACGGGCGCGCGTCTGCCGGACGAGAGCGTCTATAACCACCCTGAAATTATCCGGGCGCTGCACTGCGTCCTGCAGGAGCTGCAGACCCGCCAGACCGGCGCGCAGGCCGTCAACGCCGGCCGCAGCTGGCGGCCGGACGAGGAGCAGCAGCTGCTGGAGGAATACGACGCGGGTCTGCCGGTCGAGCAGATCGCCCGCCGCCACGGCCGGACCGCCGGGGCCATCGAGGCCCGCCTGTCCGAGCTCGGCCGCCGCGACCAGATCCAGTTCAACATGCGCTGAGGATCCGCCGATGGAAGCAAAACAGACCAAACTCGAGCTTGCCCTGCAGCAGGAGCTGCTGCAGAACGCGCAGCAGGCCGCTGCGCTGTATCACAGCCCCGTGACGCGCTTCGTCCGGGATCTGCAGTCCCGCGGCAGCGTCGCCGCCGTGCGGGACTTTGTCCGCCGCCATGCCCCCTCCGACGTCTTCGCCTCGCTGGAGCAGGCCGGGCATCTGGAGCTTTCGCCGGAAGCCACCATCATCCAGGCCCGTTACGGCCCCCTCTTCACCGACGAAGAGATCAACACCTGCCTCACGCTCCTGCTGGAAGCCGGATATTTCTGAATCGCCGCCGCCCCGCCGATCCGGCCGGGCGGCGGTTTTGTGGTATAACCAGTTGTTTCTTTTGTTGCGGGCGAATATCAGATTTTTTCTATTTCTCATTGCTTTTCCGTGAGGCGCGTGCTGCTATACTGATTCTGTGGCTATACCACAGAATCGGAGAGGAGCGATATGATGAAACATTCCCGGAAAAAAGCGGCGCTTGCGCTGGTTTTGCTGCTTGCGATCGTCTTCGGCTGCATGTTCGCCGCTGACCGCATCCAGCGCGGAAACGGGACCATCACCGTTACGGAAGGATAGATTGAAACCGACGTCGGTGATCTCATGTACAAGCTGTACACACCGAAGACCGCCACGGCCGAGACCCCGGCCCCCGGCGTTCTGCTGCTGCACGGCTACCAGAACGACCATGAGACCTGCGCGGCCTACGCCATCGAGCTGGCCCGCCGCGGCGCGGTGGTCCTGTGTCTGGACGAATACGGCCACGGCTCGACGACGGCCGGACTGATCAACCGCGGCTACGTCAATCACAAGGTCACGGTCAACTACGGCGAGGACAGCGTCGAGGACGGCACGTTCAAGACCATCGGCGGCCAGACCCGCTACAAGGTCATGATGAACTTTTCCAACCTCAACTTTTTCGGCAAGCATTACACGACCGACGCCGACGGCAATTCCATGACAGACAGCTCCGCAGGCGGCAGCTATGCCTACGCGCTGCTGGCGGCCATGGACAATGTCGATCCCGCGCGTCTTGCGATCAGCGGCCACTCGATGGGCACCTGGTCCTCGTGGTCGGTCGCCGCGAATTTCTGCGGCACGGACGTTGAACCGAAGGCCGTCGTTTTGCAGTGCGGCGAGCTGTTCCGCGACAGCGCGTATGACGCGGAGAACATCCACTTCAACAACGTCCTGCTCCTGCAGGCAAAATACGATGAATTCAGCTATTTCCGCGACTACAAAAACGTCGTGGACGATGATCTGCTGAAAAGCGATCTGCGCACGGAGTTCCTCGGCTGCACCGCAGACGAGGCCGCGTGGAACACGACCTATGGAAGCTTCGAAGACGGCACCGCCCGCCGCATGGAGCTGCTGAACACCAACCACCGTCTTACGACCCACAACGCGCATGGTCTCGCCACGGCGCTGACATGGTTCTCCGATACCATCGGCCTTGATCTGACGCTTGCGCCGACAGATCAGGTCGCCATGACGAAGGAGACGCTCGTGCTGATCGCCATGCTCGCGGCAGTCGCATCGCTCATGGCCGTGATGGAGCTGCTGCTCACAACGCCGTTCTTCTCCAGGGCGGTGCAGCCGCTGCCCGGCGAGGCCTCCGTCAAGCCGAACGGCGCGTGGTGGCGCGGCGCGATCATCACGATGCTGCTCGCTGCTGCGACGTATCCGTTCATGACGCAGCTCGGCCACGGCCTCCTGCCGCTGCCGGAAAATATCTTCCGCATGACGGTCGGCAACGGCTTCCTCAGCTGGTATTCTCTTCTGATCCTGATCATGCTGGTCACGTCCATCATTGGCTATCAGAAAAACAAAAAGCGCGGCGCGCAGGATGGCTGGCAGAGCATGGGGCTCGGCACAGCTGCCGCGTCGGGGCGCATGGGCTGGGGCCTGCTCGGCCGCTGCGCGCTGCTGGTCCTGTGCATGCTGGCGTATCTGTACGTGCTGCTGTTTCTCTGCGAGAAGGCATTTTTGCTGGACTTCCGGTTCATCTGGCCGTTCTTCAAGACCTTTGACGCAGCCCGGTTCGGACAGTTCTGCGTCTATCTTCCGGTCTTTGCGCTGTTCTTTATCCTGAACAACAGCAAGATCATGGCCTCCGCCCGCTGCAAAACCACATATCAGCCGGGCTTCAAGGGCTTCCTCGGCTGCTGGTGGCGCAACGCACTCATGATGGTCGGCGGCATTCTGATCATCGTGCTGATCGAATACATCCCGTTCTTTATGAACATCGCGCCGGGCGCAGATCTGCTGTTCGGCTCGACGTTCGGCGGCCCGTTCATGTCGCTGCTGATCCTGTTTGTGCCGCAGGTGCTGGTGTTCAGCGTGCTGTGCACCTACACCTACCGCCGCACCGGCAGCGTCTATGTCGGCGCGCTGACCGCGGCCTCGCTCGCCTGCTGGATCGTGACCGGCGGCTCGTCGATGCTGTAAGCAGAACATACAAAAAAGCTGCCCCTTCGGGCAGCTTTTTTTCGTTATTTCTGTTTTTCTTCCAGATACGGACCCAGATAGTCGGAGGCCCGGCCGAGGATGGACAGCATGCACATATCCGCCTCATATGCGTCCCGCCGCGCGATCGCCGCGGTCAGCAGCTGGAACTTCGGAATGCTCAGCCGCAGCTCCTCGCGGTTTTTGTAATGCTCCCGAATCAGATTGCGGATCATCTTCTCAAAGCTCTGGAACACCATCGCATAGGCCAGATTCCCCGAGATCTCGGTCAGGCATTTGTGATACAGATAGACGGCCTCCGCCGCCTGCGCATCGTCGGCGGCATAGATCGCCTCCGTGTGTGCCTGCAGCATCTGCAGCGACGCCGGCGTGAGCTTTGCGCAGGCCAGCCGCGTGCATTCGCGCTCGATCAGGATCCGCGCGTCCATCAGATCCCGGAACAGCGTGCTGTCGATCAGACCGGAATCAAACCCCATGATGGCCGACAGCGTCTCCGGCGTGGCCTGCTGAACATATTCCGCCACGAACGCGCCTCTGCGCGGCACGATCCGCAAAAACCCATGCGCGCCAGATCGAGCATCCCCTGGTTGACCGAGCCGCGGCTGAAGCCCAGCTGTTCGGCCAGCCCCCGCTCCGGCGGCAGACGGCCTCCGGGCTTCAGTTCGCCGGAGAGGATCCGTTTTTCATGATCTCCATAAAACTCGCTCTTCGGTTCTTATTCTCTTCTGCCGGCACCCAGACCGCCTCCTGTTCTGCTCGCCGCGTATAATATCAAAGGCTCCGAAATCTACTGATTCCGGAGCCTTCTCATGGTGGACAGTACAGGGCTCGAACCTGTCTTCCGGGTTTCTGGTCCTGTTTTGTCGTGCTCCACGATCATTTTTTGTGCTGGGAATGATGTGTATTGTGCTGTCTAATGTCCTGTAAGTCTTAGCCGTACTTTTGCCGTAAGGCTAAAAATAAGGCTAAATTTGAAACCCTGTCGGACGAAAGCGCATTTTTTATAAAGCAAGCATGAGCCTTACAGGGCGGTTAGAAATTATCGTTCAGGTCCTTTATTTCGTTTGTGATGGTTCTGTACCAGAATGCTTTTCTCCACGAAACGTTCCAGCAGCGTCTTCTTCTTTTCATAGCCGGTGAGAATGGAATCCACAAATGCAATGCTGTCGTCTTTGGCGTACAGCTCCGCAATTTCATTCCGACCGGGCAGCAGGTCCATATGGACACGGCTGCGGTCGGTGACGAGCTTGAGAAGCTCCGTTTCTGTCTTGCGGAAGCTGTTGACCGTGATCTCTGTGCAGTTACTGCGCTCCGGCAGGCGCGGGGCGTCCCAGAACATCGAATTGCCGGAATCAAAGATCGGTGCCATCCGCACAAATTTCAGTGTCCGGCTGTTGCGGAGAACACCAAAGTTGTTGAGATGCCGATCCGTATTCGTCAGCACGAAATCCGTGAGGATCTGATATTCCAGAAAACTTCTTACTTCCAGCTCAGACAGACCATGTGCCGTGCAAACATGAATGAAATGCTCATAGGTCGAAACAGCGTTATCTTTCTTCTCGGAATCCACAACGTCAATCGCCGGAATAAACTCCAGCGTCTCCGATGCAAAATCCTCGCAGATACAGCCGTACTGCTCGCTTGCGCTGCCGGTGAATTTGACCGGGCGATACCGCACATGGTTGGAAAAGCCCTGCTTTTTATGCAGCATGGATGCCAGCACTTCATTGAGACTCTGTTGGGAGTTCGCACCGCGGTTGCCTTTGAGCAGGCAGCGCGTATCGTCGACAATCACCCATTTCTTGATCAGGTCGCCTTGCAAAGCAGCCTCCGGCGAATAGAAATGCGCCGACGCAGCTTCTGACAGGCTGCTAAAAGCATTGGAGAATGGACTGACGTCTTTCCACGTCAGTTCGCTGCCGCTCGGCTTGATCCAGTAGTGGTCAGAGAGACTGAGACCGAGGTTCCGCACGAGCAGGCTCTGCGTGGAGGGGATACCTTCCTGCTGCAAGAGAGCTGCGATGTTTCCCTGACTGATGGGGACGGCACGGCGCAGCCACCATTTGCGCAGACTGTCTGCGCCCTGACTGCCGCCGAGCGGCAGCAGCTTCGGATTCGTGCCGGGCGTGACCTTGAGGATAGCGCCGGACAGGTCGTCGAGCTGCAAAGACGCAACAACATCATCTTTGTGCATCAGCTCATAGCTTTGTTCTGCCATACGCGCCACCTTCCAGCTTTTTGTTGGTTTGAGTATATCATAGTTTGGCACGTAAATCCATCCAAACTGCGCTTATTTTGTGATCTCACTGTGCATTTTTCTCTGGTCGGAATTCGCAGTTCAACACTAGGCAACCTTTCGCGGAAGGGCTGAACCTCATAAAGATAGTCTCTCGCGCAGTTGGGGATGTCGCAAAACCGCAGCACTTCCCAGAGCTTGCATTTCAGCCCGTCCCAGTCATCTGATGATGCGTTTAATAAATGCGTATATTATTTTTCGCGGTGGTCACTCTGCGCATTTGGCTCGACCTTTTTAATTTGGAATCTGCGCGTCTGTCAAGCAGGTCTTGGCTCTCTCCTCCGGGAGCTGTTATTTTGGTCAGCTTATCTTAACGAAATCACGGCAAAACCAGCGGCTTTCTTTATGCAAAGCCCCGTCTGCTCTTTTTTGCAGCAGACGGGGCTTCTCTATTCCTTATGCCTCGCGTCCGGCGAGGAAGACTTTTTTCACGTGGACGAGATCGTCGATGAGGAG
>OMGX01000881.1_pt1 | contig 15280 bp, 10 predicted proteins | sample 1674381 | NCBI WGS metagenome assembly OMGX01 (sample SAMN05578582, study PRJEB25193) | human gut metagenome | biome: Human Microbiome; feature: human-associated habitat; material: feces | host: Homo sapiens | place: USA:Birmingham | reverse complement strand
ATACGAGATGCCTAAGTGACTGGAGTTCAGACGTGTGCTCTTCCGATCTATTGGACGAGCTTGACCCGGGCGGACGCCTCGATACCAGCGGCGAAGCATCCAATACGGTGCTGACCGGTTTGCAGCACAAGTACAGGCAGACGGCGCTGGTTCTTTCCACCAATGCCTGCGCCATGTACTGCCGCCATTGCTTCCGCAAACGTCTGGTGGGTCGTGAAGACCGGGAAACGCGTCCTCGGCGCGACAAGATCCTGGCATATATCCGCAAGCATCACGAGATCAGCAATGTTCTGCTCTCCGGCGGCGACGCCCTGCTTAACCCCACGCCCGTGCTCCATGAATACCTGGAGGAGTTGAGCGGCATGAAGCATCTGGACGCCATCAGGATTTGCAGCCGCACGCCGGTGGTTCTGCCCATGCGGATTTACATGGATCAGAAGCTGCTGGATCTGTTCAAGGAATACGGCGCGCAAAAACGCCTTTATCTCGTGACCCAGTTCAACCACCCGCGCGAATTGAGCCCGCAGGCCCAGCGGGCTCTGGACGCCCTGCAGGAATGCGGCGTCATGGTGCGCAATCAGACCGTGCTGCTGCACGGCGTCAACGATCACGGCCCGACCCTGGGAAAGCTGCTGAAGGAACTGGTGCGCCGAGGCGTCGTGCCCTACTACGTTTTTCAATGCCGCCCTGTAACCGGAGTAAAAAACAACTTCCAGGTGCCCATTGCGCATGCATACTCTATCGTGGAAGAAGCCAAGCAGATGCAGAACGGCCTGGGCAAGGCATTCCGCTATGTGCTCTCGCACGAGACAGGCAAGATAGAAATACTCGGTCCCGTGGAAAACCGACGCTGGCTCTTCAAGTATCACCAAGCCAAGACGCGGGAAGACCAGGGCCGTCTGTTCAGCGTGACGCTGCGCCCGGGCCAGTGCTGGCTGGGCGGGAAGGATGTGCGGGAGATTCCGTGGGAAAACGCGGAGGATTTCGTGGGCGCATCCGCCTGAGCCTGTTGGCACGAGACCATTGCGGACTGTTCCCGTGATGCAACGTCAAAGCCCGGCTGCTGGAACGGCCGGGCTTTGACGTTGGGGCTCTTCACGGCCCGGCATTGGCGGCCGCCATGAAGAAACCCGTGCCCCCACTGGGGAGGCACGGCGGCAGATTGCAGGCGCAAGGGCTCACACCCGGCTTACGGGGCGCGGGACGGCAGGGCTGCTCGTCATCGGATAAGATAAGCGTCCAGCGGCTTGGTCCTGTACCTGTTGACGGGCATCAGATCCGTGGTCACATAGCCCGGAGCGGCATTGATCAGATCCGGGATACGGTTCACGATGGTAGCGCAGGTCAATTCCACCGTGGACGGGCGGTTGATGACCACCTGCGTGTCCGGCTCGCCGTAAAGGGTCCAGTCGTTGCGGTCAAATTCCTCGGGCGCGTAGACCTTGCCCACGCACTCGGTTTCCAGGGTCACGCCCTCCTCTGTCTCGGTGGTGACCACAGCGGACATGCCCGTCGCATAGCCCGCGGGAATGGTCATGCCCAGGGTTTCCGAATGCAATTCCTTGTCATGGGTCTGAGGAACGCATTTCTGCACCTGGCTTTTGACGGTCAGGCCCAGGCGCTCGGCCAGCCAGCCGTTGACGTTCCACATATAGGAGGGCAGAAATTCACCCCGGTCGATGAGTTTTTGCCGCTCCGCCGGAGAAATATTGTCCGTGGCCGCGATTTCCTTCTCAAAGTCGGCCAGATTCAGGCCCGCGCCGTGGGCTTTGGCCAGGGCGATGCCGTAGTCTTCCACATTATAACTGGAGCTGCCCCGGATCTTGTTGATTTTGTGCATGGCCCCGGCCAGTGTGGCGATAAGATTGCCCCAGAAAACATCCTGATAGCCCGAGCCGCTGATAGTGCAGCCGGTCTTTTTCGCCAGGGCATCCACCTCCCTGGTCAGAGAGGGCGAGGAATTCATGGGGAAAATGGCTTCCTCATTGGTGGTAATCGCATCGACGCCGTTCCTGGCGCAGACCAGCAGAGCGTCGCGAATGTCGCGCATCAGGCTCATGGTAGTGATAATGCAGGCGTCAGGCTTGAGAGAGGCCAGCACGGCATCCGCCTCGGCGGCGTCACGCACCTTCACGCCCCTGGCCGGGCCGCCCATGATCTCGCCGATATCCCTGCCGATAATTTCCGGATTGACGTCAAAGGCGGCTACAATTTCTCCGCCCTTTTCATACACGTAGCGCATGGTATATTTAGCCATTTTACCGCAGCCGTACTGCGCGATGCGTAACTTGCCCATGGCTGTTCTCCTTGAAGTTGAAGATGAAAGAGACAAACAGTCTCTATTGTAGAGAGTTAGTGCCGGAAGCGGCAAAGCACAAGTGGGCAGGATACGCCCAAGATAGCGTCAAGGAAGCGGCGTGCAGGCGCGAAGAAGCCCGAGAGGATACCCCCCAGCGGCAAAAAAGCTCCCTGGGCAGTTTTAGAAGCAGGCGCGCGGGTTTTCCAGCCTGCCCGGTTCAAGGAAGGAAGGAAGGAAGGAAGGAAGGAAGGAAGGAAGGAGCAGTGGGTAGTGGGGAATATGTAGCGATCATGGGACCTTCCGGTTCCGGAAAGACCACTCTTATGAATATTATCGGATGTCTGGACCAGGCAACTAAGGGAGATTTTATCCTGGATGGACAGGATATACGTTCCTGCTCTGAAAATACTATGTCGGACATACGTCTTACCAAAATCGGATTCGTATTTCAGAGTTTTCATCTTTTGCCCAGACAGACAGCGCTGGCAAATGTGGAAATGCCTTTAAATTATGCAAAAGTTCCGAAAAAAGAGAGAAGAGCCAGAGCTATAAAGGCTCTGGACCGAGTGGGACTTTCCGACCGTGTGGATTTTAGACCCAACCAGCTTTCCGGAGGTCAGATGCAGCGTGTGGCCATTGCCCGGGCAATTGTAAATAATCCGAAGCTTCTTCTGGCAGATGAGCCGACAGGAGCTTTGGACAGTAAGTCAGGCGCACAGGTTATGGAGCTGTTTCAGAAGCTGAATGACGAAGGCGTGACGGTCCTGATGATCACCCATGATCCGGATATTGCGGCCCATGCCAAACGTGTAGTGACGATCCGTGACGGGGTGCTTCAGGAAAAAGAGGTGAAACCATGAAAAATGCCAAAAAGATAATCATAGGAGTATTGGTTACAGTACTGGCGGCAGGAAGTGTGGCAGGAGCGGCAGTTTATTTTAAGAAAAATAACAAAGAAACAGTTACGGTAGTCAGTGTTGACAGCATTGCTTCTGATTACTATATGGATGATACAACCTTAGATGGAAATATCGTAACCAATGTTACTCAGAATGTGACCGTAGACAAAGATATGATCGTCCAGGATCTTTTTGTACAAAAGGGAGATACAGTGAAAAAAGGAGACAAACTGGTATCTTTTGATATGACTTTGGTGCAGATGGAGCTGAACATTGCAAAGCTGAAAAAACAAAAACAGGAGCAGGATCTTGAGAAAGCAGTAAACAGGCTTCACAGCCTCCAAAATGGAGGACCTATTGAGGAGGAAGACTCTGAACTGCCGGGACTTCCGGGGGATGACGGAGCGGGAAGCAGTGCTTTGTCTCCGGATGATGAAATGGCTTCTGCGTACAGCAATGTAAAGGGCGCTTATCTGGCGGCTGCAGTATATCCGGTTCTGGCTGCTGCAGAGGCTGCAGGTACACAGGAAGAGGCAGTCATAGAAGAAGAGGCTTTTTCCGGACAGGCTTCAGAGGGAGATTTTTCTTCCGGAGAGTCTGAACAGCAGAATGGTACAGGAAGCGGGCAGGTATTGCCTGGTGACCAGAGCGGATCAGGGGATGATGTACTGGTTGATTTTGGAGATGGAAGCGGAAATCAGGAAATACCTCCGACAGATCCATCAGTTACTCCGTCAGTGACGCCTTCGATTACCCCGACAGGTGCTCCGGATGGAGAGTTCTCGGACGATATTTCCGATGATATAGAAATCATAGATCCGGAACCAAATGATGCAGAAACTGATATTACAGATGGAGAGCCGGAATTTTATCAGAAGCTGGACGGAGAAACTGTTCCATTTACAGGAACCGGTACAGAGGAGGATCCATTTGTATTTTTATGCAGCTCTGCTAAGGGAAAAGTTGTTGCCACAGGGGCATTTCTGAATAAGATGGCAGGATTTCAGCCTGACGGGACAAAAGAGCCCGGAATAAACGGATATTGGTATCAGCTGGAATTTCATCAGAATGATACCATTGCAGATTTTTCTAACCGAAAATTGTCCTGTACAGGATATTATCTGATCGATGGAAGCCTCCTGGAGAACATGGTAGAAGAAACTGCAGAGATGGAATATACTTTAGAGGGAGCTTCACATTACGAAGAGGATCCTGATATTCCGGATGGCGGAGGCGGCGACGGAGGGGATCAAGGTACAACGATCAGCCGAGACGAAGCTATTGCCAATCAGAAAAATAAGATTGAAAGCTTGAAGCTTGATATACGGGAAAGTGAGATCTCTATCACAAAACTGGAGAAAAAAGTGAGTAAAGAGGTTATCTACAGTAAGATCGATGGAGTTGTGGCAAAAGTAGGAGATCCTCTTACCGGTGTTTCTGAGGGAAATGCTTTTATGACAGTCAAGAGTAAAGATGGCTATTATGTAAAAGGCACAGTAAGTGAGCTGATGTTGGATCAGGTAGAGGAAGGAACAATCCTGAACTGTTCCGGTTCCAGTGGAAGTTTTGATGCTGAAGTGGTGGATGTTTCTTCTTACCCGGGATCGTCAAACAGTTTTATGGGAAATGGAAATCCAAATGTTTCCTATTATACGTACAGTGCAACTATCCTGGATAAAGATGTGGAAGTATCTGAGGATGACTGGCTTAGTATTACCCTTAAGAGAAGCAGTGAAAATTCAGGAGTGATCGTTCTGGATAAGGCTTTTGTACGGTCAGAAAATGGCAAATACTATGTTTATATGGATGAAAATGGAAGTTTGAAAAAACAGTTCCTTACCATAGGCGGCAATGTAAACGGAGGCTCCTCTGTTCTGGTCAAAGATGGGATTACCCGTGAAGACAAGATTGCTTTTCCTTATGGAAAATCTATAAAAGAAGGAATCAAGACAAAGGAAGGTACTCTTGAAGAATTATATGGATACTAGAAAGGTGGGAGTTTATGCTTGAAAATATAAGAATATCCATTCAGGGAATCTGGTCGCATAAAATGCGCTCCTTTCTGACCATGCTGGGTATCATCATCGGAATTGCCTCGATCATTGCCATTGTATCCACCATTAAAGGAACCAGTGAGCAGATTAAAGAGGACCTGATCGGAGCAGGAAATAATACAGTCACCATCAGTCTTTATGATGGAGACAGCGGATATGATCCAATGTTTGGAATGAGCAGCAGCGGGAATCCTCCCCTTCTTTCCAACGAACAGAAGGAAGAGGTAAGAGAAATGGATCATGTAGAAAATGCTACATTTTTTTATACCAATACATACAGCAATGTGTATTATCAGAACACATCTCTTCAGGGAGGAACTGTTTACGGCATTGATGAAAATTATCTGAATACCTGTGGTTATATGGTACAGTCAGGACGTGGATTTATTCAGAAAGATTATGAAAATCTGAACAAGGTAGCCCTGATCGACAATAATGCAGCAGAAAACCTGTTTTCCGGAGAAGATCCTCTGGGAAAGACTATAGAGATCGGAGACGATCCTTTTGTGGTGGTAGGCATTGTTCAGCAGGGGGACAGCTATCAGCCTAATATCAACAGTATCAATGAATACTATGAATATTACCAGACTGTGATCGGTACAGTGATGATACCAAACAGGTGCTGGCCTATTGCCTTTCAGTTTGATGAACCGGAGAATGTGGTGATCAAAGCAGATTCTACAGACAATATGAGTTCCGCAGGAAACAGCGCAGCCAAGATACTGAATCAGGGAATCAGTGAGGATTCCAAATTTAAATATAAGGCAGACGATGTAATGGAACGTGTGAAAAACCTGCAGAATCTCAGTGAAAGCACCAATCAGCAGTTGTTGTGGATCGCCAGCATTTCCCTTCTTGTAGGAGGTATCGGCGTTATGAACATCATGCTGGTATCGGTGACAGAGAGAACCAGCGAGATCGGACTGAAAAAAGCCATCGGCGCCAGAAAAAAGGTAATCCTCTATCAGTTCCTTACAGAGGCCTCTATGCTGACCAGCATCGGCGGAATTATCGGAGTGGTGCTGGGAATCATTTTATCCAGAGTGGTATCGCAGGTTTCCGGCGCGCCTACGGCGATCAGCGTTCCGGCAATTATAGGATCTGTGCTGTTTTCCACTGTGATCGGTGTGATCTTCGGGCTTCTGCCTTCTGTGAAAGCGGCTAACCTGAATCCTATCGATGCGCTTAGAAGCGAGTAAAAAAGGTTATTGGAAGTTTTCTCCTTCAGCTTTTTTGAAGGGGAAGCTTCAGGACAAAAGTAGCTCCTCCGCCGGGGGTGTCCAGAATCTTCAGACTTCCCTGATGGAGAAGAGCAATCTCCTTTGCAATACAAAGCCCAAGACCGAAATGCTGTTTGTCATTTCGGGAGGCATCTGAACGATAAAAACGCTGAAAAACAGAATCCTTTTCGGAGTCGGGAATACCGGGACCGTTGTCAGAGACAGAAATGGCAATGGATCCCGGTTCTTTTTCTGCCTGAAGACGGATGTTCCCCCCTTCCGGTACATAGCTTAATGCATTGTCGATGAGGATGGTAAGGATCTGACTGATCTTTTCCGGATCACAGATGCATACAGGAAGAGAATCCTCCGGGAGCCTAATTTGAAGTTTTTTGCCTTTTTCACGGGCTGGCTGCTGGTATTTTTCAAAGGTTTCCAGAAGAAGCGTATCCACCTCGCAGGGCGCGGCGTTCAGAATCCAGGTGTGGTTATCTGATCTGGAAAGTGAAAGCATATCCTGGATCAGACGGGACATGCGCCGGCATTCATCCAGACTGATGGAAACAAACTGGTCTGCCCGTTCCTTTGACGCATGGGGGATGGCAGACAGGCTGCTCTGGATCACTGCCAGAGGTGAACGCAGTTCATGGGAGGCTGCGGCAATAAAAGCATTCTGCTCCTTCCGGCTTTTTTCCAGAGGACGGATCATTTTTCTGGTAAAAAGCCAGGAAAATATGGCAAGAGCCAAAATTGCTGTCAGAACAGCACAGAGAAAAAGAAGACGCATTCTCAGGATCTGGGAGACCTGTTCTTTTTGCGAATAAAGAAAAACAGCATGAAGAGATCCCTGTTTTTTGGGAATCCGGGAGGTACAGGCGTAATAACCGGGAATCTGAAACATGGCTACTTTGGAAAGTGCCTGGGAGCTGCCGGAGGAATCCAGATCCAGACCATGGTTTTCTTTTGATTCTTTTTTTGCCAGAGAGAAAATATCCTGAAGGTCAGAGTTTTCGTGGAGCCGGTCAAAAAACAGCGGATGCTGTCCGTCAAGAATCTGCATCTGTATATGATAATTATTCTGCGCCTGCTGCATCCAGCGGTGGGACAGTACGTTCTGGCTTTCCAGATAAGAAATACAGGAATAGGCATTATTGGTAAATATGGTATAATGATTCTGACGTATATTGCTTTCGGTGATCAGAAGACAGGCAGCCGCCATAAGAGAAAGTATGATCCCTGTAATAAGGGTGGAAAAAAGAGTCATATGTATGTGAAGTCTGCGAAACATAAAATCCTCCTTTATGGAAAGTTTATAATAATATCATATCATAATTTTCTGGAAAGAGCCTCTAAAAATCCAAATAAGAAATAGAGAGTGTTTAGAGAATGCTTTGCTAACATGACAATATTGAAGAATAGGGCATCAGGAAAAGGAGGCTATGGCATGAAAAAATGGATGAGAACAGCAGCGTATGGACTTCTGATGGTTATGGCAGTGGGAAGCGTTGGGGGAAAGGCATACCCTGTTATGGCACAGAAAAAGGAAGCGGCAGCAGGGAGATATATGGAAAACGAGATTTCTCTTCCGGAAACAGGCTGCGTTTCTGTAGAAGATATCTGTTTTCTTGAGGACGGAACTTTCCGGGCTGTTTACCGGGATCAGGATGCACTTTTGAAAATTGCCGATTCCCGGGATAAAGGAAAGACATGGACAGCTCCCCGTGATCTTCATAAGGAACTGTTTCCCGGAGAAAAGATGAAAGAGCCTGTATCAGCAGCGCTTTGTTCTGACGGAGGGATTTTTTCTTTATGGTATGGAGAAGATGTTGCTTACTATCAGTCTGCCGACGGAGAAAAAAGAGAAATACCCCTTGCAGAATATGCGGGGAACGGCATGGAGATATATGATGCGGCTTTTACTGCGTCAGGCAGCGTGATTCTAATGGGAAAAGACGCCATATATGAGATTTCTGCAAAAGACGGAAGCCTTCTTAGAACTTATGAAAAGGGAAATACAATTTTAGACTTTGGGATTGCCGGAAACAGGCTGGTGGTATTTGTAAACGATACCATTCATTATTATGATACAGAAACAGGGGAACCACTGACGGATGAGCCGGTTCTGACAGAGGAGCTTTGTCTGAAAAAGGATCAGAGTGAGCCGGAAACAGCTTCTTCACATTCGGTTGTTATGACAGGAAGTGATGAAGAAGGGATTCTTTATGTGGACCGGGGCGGCATGTATTTGTACTATCCGGGAGGCACTATGGTGGAACAGCTTTTTGAAGGACAGGAAACGTCAGTGGGATTGCCGGAAACAGGGCTTATGGATGTGGAAACGGATGAAGAAGGCAGGGTTTATCTGGCTGCTTCTGATGTCTCTTCTGAAAAACCAAAAGGAAAAATTTACTGCTATCAGTTTGACGGGGAAGCGTCTGTTGCTGAAACAGAACTGGAGATCTATACATTGTTGACGGATCCTTACATAGAACAGGCGGCCGTTATGTTCCAAAAAGAACATCCTGAGATCAGGATAGAAATTCAGGAGGGAATGACAGGAAAGGACGGAGTAACGGCAACCGATGCTATAAAGAACCTGAATACAGAAATCATGGCAGGAGAGGGACCGGACGTGATGCTCCTGGACGGGCTTTTGGAGGAAGACTATATAGAAAAAGGAATGTTGGAAGATATCAGCGGGATTGTGGAAAGCGCAGGAATTTTGGAAAATATCAGAGACGTATATACAGAGGAAGACGGGGCTGTTTATCGGATGCCCCTCCGTTTCGGAATACCGATGATCGCAGGCAAAGCAGAAGATGTGGACATGGTTGACGATCTTGCGTCTTTGAAAGATATGGTGAAAAAGCATAAAGCTGATTTTTTCCCTGGCTTTTTCTCGGCTTATAAGGCACGAGTTCCCCAGATTCTTCTTACCAGTCTTTTTGAAATTTCTTCTCCTTCCTGGATGAAAAAAGACGGAAGAGTGGATGAAGAGAAGGTCAGGGAATTTCTGGAACTGACATATGAAATCTACCATGCAGATAAGGAATATGAAGGATATGCGGAAGATACCTCTGATTCAGAGGAAAAGGAGACACGGTGGTATGAAAAAAACAGGAGGCAGGAGGCTTCCCCGGTTATGGATCTGCTTTTGATGGGTGCGGAAAAACAGCTTTTTTCTTACGGATATCTGTTTTCTCTTGATCATGTTTTCCTTATGAATACAATGGAAACAGAAAACCCGGAATTTACCCACAGGCTTTTTAACGGACAGGAGAAAAACTGCTTCGCGCCGGAACTTATTTTGGGGATCAGCGCGGCTGCCCGGGAAAAAGAAGCGGCGCAGATGTTTGTGGAATTTTTATTTAGCGAAGAACAGCAGAAAAATGGAAAAGAAGCAGGTTTTCCTGTAAGAAAATCCGTTTATGAAAGCGATGAATACTGGGAACTGGGACGAGAGGGCAGCTTTGAAGGCGCAAGTTCAGCAACCTATAACGGTGAAATGACGGAGCTCATCGATGTGCTTCATTCCTCTGACAGTCAGTTAAAGGAAATAAGAGAGCTTGGCAAAACTCTTACAACGCCTGTAGGGAGAAACAGGGTTCTTCTTGACGCAGTAAAAAAAGCCGGAGTACCATATCTGAAAAATGAAACAGATCTGGACCAGGCAGTGAGGGAAACCATATCTCAGGTGAACTTATATTTATCAGAATAAATTTTTAGAGGTTCTTTTGAGAATGGGCTGTTATCCTGTGAGAAAATAAAGATAAATGGAGGAAATAAATTTATGGCCAGACATCACAGATGGAAACAGGGGACGGCGCTTATAGCCGCCATGGTTCTTGCCCTGACGCCGGGACTTGCCGGATGCGGAAACAAGGAAAAGGCAGATAATACAAAAAAAGAAAATACAGACACAAAGGATACACAAAAAGAAGAAAAAACAATGGGTCGTTATCTGGAGGAAGATGTGGCGCTTCCGGAGGACTGCGGAGACATTCAGGACATGACTCTTCTGGAGGATGGAACCTTAAGAGTCTGCTATTATAAAGGAGATGGAATCTTCTATTCCGATTCCTCTGACGGAGGAAAGTCCTGGAAGGAGGCTGTGGATCTTTCAGAGGTTTTGAAGGTAGACACATCGAAATATGGTCTTTCTTATCCGAAGCTGGGGGCAAAGGGAGAGATTTTTACATCTGCGTATGATGCTTCAGGAGAAACAGAGGAGCATAAGTATTATTATCTGGCGTCGGACGGAAGTGTAAAGGAACTGGATCTTTCACAGACACTTGCAAGCGGTTATGTTTCGGAAGCACGTTTTACCGACAGAGGAAATCTTATTATCAATGATTTTTCAACTGCTCTTGTAGAGATGAATCCTCTTGACGGAAGTGTTGTGAGAAAATATGAGGAAGGAAGTGTTGTTTCCTGTTTTGCACCTATAGGAAAGTATCTGGTGGCCGTTACCAATTCCACAGTCCATTATTACGATCTGGAAACAGGAGAGCCTCTTGAGGATGCGGCAGCCCTGACAGAGCAGCTTACAAAAGACGAAGGCCATCTTGAGCTTACCAGTACAACTTCCTATCCTCTTGTATTTTCAAAGGGTGAAGAGGAGGACTGCCTTCTCTATGCAGAGGAGGGCGGTGTTTACCGTTACTCCTTTAAGGGAAGTGTAGTGGAAGAGCTGATTGACGGAAATCTGAACAGTCTTTCTTCTCCTGATATTTCTCTTGTGGCAATGAGCCGGGATCAGGACGGAAACTTCTATGTGGCAGTTCAGGACAGCTCCGCAGATATGGGCCATATGGGAAGGATTTTAAAGTATACCTATTCTCCGGATACTCCGGCAGAGCCTGATACAGAGCTTACCGTATATTCTCTTTTGGACAATTCTTATATTCGTCAGGTGGCAGCTGTTTTCCAGAAGAAATATCCGGATATTTATCTGAACCTGGAAGTAGGCATGACAGGGGAAGACGGAATGACAACTACAGACGCCCTGAAAACACTGAATACGGAAATTATGGCAGGGAATGGACCGGATGTGATGATTTTGGACGGTATTCCAGAAAATACTTATATAGAAAAGGGCATGCTTGCAGATATCAGCAGTATCCTGGATAAAGCAGAAGAGGAGGGTGGAATTCTGGACAATATCAGGAAGCCTTATCAGCAGGAAGACGGCAGCCAGTATGTAATGCCTCTGAGATTCAGTATCCCTCTGCTCCAGGGAAACAAAGAGGATGTGGAAAAAGCAGGAGACATTGTTTCCATGGCAGATATGCTGGAAAGCTATCAGTCGGAATACACGGAAATGAATATGCCTCTTTCTCTTATGGGAGCGGGACCGGAAGGCTTTTTAAGAGCCTTTGCAGATGTAAGCTCTCCTGCATGGCAGAAGGAGGACAGTTCTCTTAATGAGGAGGCAGTCACCGAATATCTGAAGCAGGCCGGCCGAATCTATGCCGCAGGAAAAGAAAGTATGGATTATATTAAAGAAATGGCAGGAGATTATGTTTACAGCCTCAGTGATCTGCCTATTTTAAGCAATGTCACCGGTTCCGTGATGACTCTTCTGGGAGGATATGTAAAGATGTCTGCAGGCAGACTGGCTTCCCCGGAAGACCTTGCACATATATACAGTCTGGAGCAGAAAATGGGAAACATCATTCACAGCTTATGGAACGGACAGGCACAGAACTGTTTTATTCCGGTTCAGACAGTAGGAATCAGCGCCAAAGCAGGACAGATGGAGGCGGCTGAAAAGCTGGTGGAATTTTTGTTTACAAAAGAAGGACAGGAAATCGGAAGCGACAGTGGATTTCCTGTAAACGAAGCCGTTTATGACAGTGAAGACTACTGGGCGGCAGGAGACGACCAGGGACGTCTGGGTATATCAGGAAGCGGAGATGCGAATACAGGAGAATATGTGGAGCTTGAAATTGTCCGGGCAGATGAGAAAACTACAAAGGAGATTCAGGAGCTTGGAAAAACACTTACCACACCTTCCAGGGGAAATGAGATCATCCTGAGTGCTGTTGCAGAAAACGGAACAAGATACTTAAACGGAGAGATCAGTCTTGAAGAGGCGGCTAAGGCAGCTGTCCAGCAGGTAAATCTTTATCTGGCAGAGTAAATAAAAAAGGAATCGCGGACAGAAGTCCTGCGATTCCTTTTTACTCGATTTACTGAAAGACCTCAAGCTGATATCCGACTCCCCGGACGGTTCGTATCTGCAGCGTGCTTTCTACGGTTTTCAGCCTTCTTCGGAGGAAATGAATGTAATTGTCCAGATTACCCTCTTCTACATCTGCTTCCAGTCCCCATACCCGGGAAAGCAGAAGCTGTCTGGGAAGAGTCTGACCGGGATTTCGAAGAAATACCTCCATAAGTTCTCCCTCCCGGCTGGACAGGGTACATGTTTTTTCCCAGCTGGACAGAGTTCTTGTTTCCGGAACAAAAGAAACATCGCCCAGAGAAATGGATTTTACGGAATCCTGATAAACCGCCGGGCGCCGCAGCAGGCATCGGATCCTTGCCAGCAGCTCCTCAAAAGCGAAGGGCTTGACCATATAGTCATCTGCGCCTCCGTTTAATCCTGTCAGTCGGTCGTCAAGCTCGCCCAGAGCAGTTAGCATCAGTATCGGCGTTCTGATCTGACGTGTCCGGGCTTCTTTTAATACTTCGATTCCATTCATATGCGGAAGCATACGGTCCAGGATCACCAGGTCAAAGGGAGATTCCTGCATATAATAAAGCCCTTCTTCTCCATCGTGGCAGGCGGTTATGGAAAATCCCTCCTGCTCCAGTCGAAAAGAGACTGCGTCACATAATTCCTTATCATCTTCGATCATTAAAATATTCATATGGATACCTCGTATTATTTTCTCTTTCCCTGCAGAAATCCCACTGCATTATTAAACTATCATATCATATTTTAAAAAAGCTTTCTGTAAAAACTCTCTAATTTGCTTTAGAGATTTTTTTAAGATTAAACTGCTACACTGATTTTAAAATAACGGGAGAGTGTGAATTGTGACCATACATAAAAAAATAAAGAAAAGAGAATATAAGGGGCTGTTGTTTCTTCTGCCCAGTTTTTTGGGGGTAGGTCTGTTCTGGGTGATCCCTTATGGGGATGTGATCCGCAGATCCTTTTTCAGTGCGGTCAGCGGAGAATATACCGGACTGAAAAACTACCGGATAGTTTTTGAAAATCAGGCGTTCCGTCTGGCGGCTGTCAATACGCTGAAATTTTTCTGCATCTGCATTCCGGCTCTTGTGGCGCTGTCTCTTCTGATCGCGGTGCTTCTTACCAGAAGAAAAAAAAGTATGCATATCCTGAAAAGTATGTTTCTTCTTCCTATGGCAATTCCGGTGGCATCCGTGGTGCTTTTGTGGAAAGTTCTTTTTCACAGTCAGGGGCTTTTGAATCATTTTCTGGAACTGATGGCTTTTCAGGGGCCGGACTGGATGAACACAGACGCTTCTTTTTTTGTGCTGGTAGTCAGTTATCTCTGGAGAAATCTGGGATATGATATTGTTTTGTGGGTTGCAGGTCTTGGCGCAATCCCTGCATCTCTTTATGAAGCTGCCAGAGTAGACGGAGCGGGAGAGTGGAAGTGCTTTGTTAAGATCACTTTGCCGAATCTTCTGCCCTCCCTTTTTACTATTGTGGTGCTGTCCTTACTGAACGGCTTTAAAGTATTCAGGGAAGCCTGGCTGGTGGCAGGAGACTATCCCCAGAACAGTATGTATCTTCTGCAGCATCTTTTTAATAACTGGTATCGGGATCTGTCTTTTGACAAAATGGCAGCGGCGGCGGTGGTAACAGGCAGCGTGATTCTTCTGCTGATCCTGCTTCTTCAAAAGGCATGGGAAGGAGGCGACAGCGTATGATGAAAAAAATTATGACGGCGCTGGTGTTTCTTATGGCAGCGGCAGCAGTATTTCCGGTTTTATTTTTGGCTTGCGGCTCTCTGATGGGAGATACGGAGCTGTCCCGGTTACTTATTCCTGTTCTGGGAAACGGGGAAGGGTTTGCCTCATGGAAGCTGATGCCTTTGTATCCTACGTTTTGTCACTATGTGGAATTACTGCTGGATTCGCCGGAATTTTTTGTTATGTTCTGGAATTCTGTAAAAATCACAGCTTTGACCCTTATGGGACAGATTCTTGTGGGAACGCCTGCGGCATGGGGCTTTGCCCGCTGCCGATTTCCCGGAAAAAAGCTGCTGTTTACCATATATATCGCTTTGATGATGATGCCTTTTCAGGTAATGATGCTCAGTAATTATCTGGTACTGAATGAGATCGGACTTCTGGATACGCTGTCAGGGATTGTTCTGCCTGCTGTTTTTTCTACGTTTCCGGTATTTTTGATGTACCGTTTTTTTCAGGGGCTTCCGGAAGCGATAATGGATTCTGCAAGGATCGACGGAGCAGGAGAATGGAAGATTTTTTTAAGTATCGGGATTCCTCTTGGATCTCCGGGAATGATCTCGGCGCTGGTTTTGGGATTTCTGGAATACTGGAATCTTATTGAACAGCCTATGGCATTTTTGAAAACAAAAGAAAAATGGCCTCTTTCCCTGTACCTTCCCAATATCGGTACAGAACAGGCAGGAAGAGCATTTGCAGCTTCTGTGCTGGTGCTTCTTCCGGCTGTCTTGGTATTTCTGGCGGGGCAGGATTATCTGGAACAGGGAATTGTCTCAACAGCAGTGAAGGAGTAGGAGAAATGAAACGAAAAAAGATACTGAAATGGTTTGGAATATTTTTTGCAGCAATGCTGATCTTTAC
>OMGX01000876.1_pt1 | contig 15340 bp, 7 predicted proteins | sample 1674381 | NCBI WGS metagenome assembly OMGX01 (sample SAMN05578582, study PRJEB25193) | human gut metagenome | biome: Human Microbiome; feature: human-associated habitat; material: feces | host: Homo sapiens | place: USA:Birmingham | reverse complement strand
TTGATAGATAGAATGAATAATGTACGTAATCTATTGACTGGAAGTTTGGTCTACATTGCTTGTATAGTTTTATTGTCTTTGGCATGTAACGTTTCTTCCGGACTTCCTGTAGCTGATGTTATAGGGCAATGGCTCTATTTCGATAAAAGTGCATTGGTAGTTGCAGGATGTCTGTTGATGGCTGGATTGATGATGGAAAAAAGGTATTTTCTTTTTATACCGGTTTCGTGGGTATTGGTAATGCTGGGGGGCATTGAGGCTGTTTGGGGATTGAGGCAGCTTTATGGTTATGCTGTGTCCAACCATTCCTTGTATGTATTGACAGGTTCTTTCTTCAATCCGGGGCCTTATTCCGGCTATTTGGCCATGATACTTCCGGTCTGTCTGCATCAATGGCTGACCAAGAGGGGGGAGATTCTCTGCTCTGACCGGAATGACGGGAAAGGATGGAAAAAGGTGATGGATAAAGTTGGAGCTATGGTCGCTGGTGGTGTGATGCTGCTTATCCTTTGTGTGCTTCCGGCAGGAATGAGCCGTTCGGCATGGTTGGCGGCAGGAGTTTCCTGTCTGTGTGTATATGCTTGGCATATGGATTGGACGGATAAGTTCAGATTATTATGGCAGCAGCAAAGGCAGCGTGTGGTGATGGTAGTGGTCGGTGGATTCTGTGTCTTGCTATTGGCGGGCTATTTACTGTTTGTCTTGAAACCCGATTCTGCACGTGGCCGTCTTTTCATGTGGAAGATAACTTGTCGTGCCATTGCAGAAAAGCCGTTGACCGGATATGGGATTCATAATTTCGCAGCAGCCTACGGAAATGCGCAGGAAACTTATTTTGCAGCAGGTGATTATGAACCGTGGGAGGAACGTGTGGCGGGAAGTCCGGAATATGCATTCAATGAATATCTGCAGGTTGCGGTCGAACTGGGTATTCCTTTGGCTGTATGTCTATTGGTTGTGGTCGTGCTGTGTTTGTATAGGGGAGTCCGTAAAGGACGTTATGGTATCTGTGGGGCCATTCTTTCCTTGATGATATTTTCTTTTTCCTCCTATCCGCTACAACTTCCGGTATTTATCGTTACATTTGGAGGATTGCTTGTGGCGTGCTTGTCCGGTGCCGACCGTTGGCAATGGTTGGGGCTGGCTGTATCAGTAGGCATCATTGGCGGTTTTCGCCTGAAGAATGACTTGCAAGTGGAGCAGGCCTGTCGGGAGTGGATGAATGCGCGGGTGCTGTATAATGCAGGTGCGTATCAATCGGCAGAGAAAGAGTACGGGCGCCTTTATCCTCTGTTGAGGGACCGGGCATCTTTCTTGTTCGAATATGGGCATGGATTGCACAAGCAGCAGCAGTTCAGTAAATCCAACCGTATTTTGAAAGAAGCTTTACAGCGCAGCTGTGATCCGATGATACTGAATGTGATAGGCAAGAATTATCAGCAGATGGGTGACTGCTTATCAGCGGAAGACTGGTTTATCCGTTCCACCCATCGGTTGCCGGGGCGTATTTATCCCTATTATCTGCTTGCGAAGCTTTATGCGGAACCAGGATTCAGACAACCGGACAAGTTTGAAAAAATGAAGCGGATGGTATTGACGAAAGAGCCGAAAGTGCATTCTACGGCAATACGACAGATGAGGGAGGAAATAAAAAAGATTCAGCTTATTTTTGTCCATATCAAAAAAGATAAATAAAAACGGAAAGTGTTAATAATGAGCGAACTAATTGCTAAAGTGCTATGAAAAAAGTGTCCACATGCAAATATCGGTTCGTTTTTTTGAAACGATTAATTTTATCAATTTATAATTGAGTATGAATATGAAGACACAGAACTATCGATACCTGCTATGCATGGCCGTTGCCCTGCTTGCCGCCTGCTCCGATGCCGGAAAGGGAAAAGAGTCCGAGGAAGGGGTGGCAACCGTCCTGCCAAGTGAAAGCAATGAAGTGACCGTGAAAGTCCTGAAGCGGGCGACCTTTGAGCATGAACTGGTGAGCAACGGAAAAGTTACCGCCGGTGCCATGGCGGATTTGCGTTTTGAGACCACCGGTGTAGTGGCACACATCTACGTGAAGAACGGTGACCCGGTGCGCAAAGGGCAGAAACTTGCCGAACTGGATAAGTTCCGTCTGAAGAACAAGACCGCGCAAGCCAAGGATGCTCTGGACAAAGCGGAACTTGAGCTGCAGGACGTATTGATAGGGCAAGGCTATCCGGTGGGTGATACTTCCAAAATTCCTGCCGACATCATGAAGCTGGCACGAGTAAAGAGCGGTTACGACCAAAGTCTCTCCCAGTACGAGCTTGCCGCGTATGAAGAGGAACACGCCACGCTGGTTGCGCCTTTTGACGGGGTAGTGGCGAACCTGTTCTCCAAACCGTTCAACGAGGCAAGTACCTCGGAAGCCTTCTGCTCCATTATCGGCACTCAAGGTATGGAGGTGGACTTCACGGTGCTGGAAAGCGAACTGCCGTTGATAAAGAGTGGCGACAAGGTGATTGTTACCCCTTATTCGGATGCCGGCTTTAGGCAGGAGGGGCGCATCACCCAAATCAATCCTCTGGTGGATGACAAGGGGATGGTTAAGGTGAAGGCTGCCGTCAATGGCAAGGGACGGCTGTTCAGTGGGATGAACGTGAGGGTGAACGTGCACCGCTCTCTGGGCGGACAGCTTGTAATCCCGAAGAGTGCCGTGGTGTTGCGTTCGGGCAAGCAGGTGGTGTTTACCCTGAAAGACGGAAAGGCGCAGTGGAACTATGTGCAGACCGGTCTGGAGAATGCGGAAAGCTATAGTATGGCCGACGATGCCCTGAAAGAAGGCGATACGGTCATTGTGACGGGAAATGTGAATCTGGCACATGAAGCATCGGTGAAGGTGGTTGATAGATAATGAGTGATAAGTGGTAATTCAAAATTCATAGTTCAATTGATAAAGTTTTTGATACAGCGGCCTATTGCCGTACTGATGGCATTTACAGCATGCTTCATTGTCGGGCTGGTGACTTACTTCACCTTGCCGGTATCCTTGCTGCCCGATATTGCCATCCCGGAAATTACAGTGCAGGTGTCGGCGCAGAATACCTCGGCGCGTGAATTAGAGAATACGGTGGTGAAACCTCTGCGGCAGCAGCTCATCCAGGTGGCGAAACTGAAGGACATGGACAGCGAGACGCGCGATGGTGCAGGCATCATCCGCCTGGGCTTCGACTTCGGTACGAATACCGACCTTGCCTTCATAGAAGTGAACGAGAAGATTGACGCCGCCATGAACTATCTGCCCAAGGATGCCGAACGCCCGAAGGTGATAAAGGCAAGTGCGACGGACATTCCTGTCTTCTACCTCAATCTGACCCTAAAAAACGACAGTGCATACGGCAAGGTGGACGAACGCGCGTTTCTTGATTTGTGCGAGTTTGCCGAAAATGTCATAAAGCGTCGCATCGAGCAGTTGGCAGAAGTGGCAATGGTGGATGTCACGGGTTTGGTCGAACGCCAGTTACAGATTGTGCCCGACCCGGGTAAGCTTGCTGTGTTGGGGCTCTCCATTGAAGACATAGAAAACGTGCTGGCGCAAAACAACGTGGAGCCGGGCAGCATGACCGTGCGCGACGGCTACTACGAATACAACATTAAGTTCTCCACCCTGCTGCGGACAGAGGAGGACGTGAAGGGCATCCTGCTGCGAAAGGAAGGACGTATCATCCGCTTGGGAGACTTCTGCCGGGTAGAGATTGTTCCTGCCAAGGAGAAAGGTGTCTCCATGAGCAATGGCAAGCGTGCCGTTACCCTTGCCGTCATCAAGCAGGCGGACGAGAATATGGAAGACATGAAGCTTGCCATCAACAGCACGATGGACTACTTCAAGAAAGTATATCCCGACATTGATTTTAGCATCAGCCGTAACCAGACGGAGTTGCTGGACTATACCATCTCCAATCTTCAGCAAAATTTGTCGTTGGGTTTCCTGTTCATCTGCATTGTGGCGGTACTCTTCTTGGGTGACATCAAATCACCGTTCATCATCGGGTTGAGTATGGTGGTATCTATTGTCATCTGCTTCCTGTTCTTCTACTTGTTCAAGATGTCACTCAATATCATTTCTTTGTCGGGATTAATCCTGGCGTTGGGTATGATGATTGACAGCAGCATCATTGTGACGGAGAACATTTCGCAGTATCGCGAACGGGGCTATTCGTTGCGGCGGGCTTGCGTGACGGGAACGAGTGAGGTGATTACGCCCATGCTGAGTTCGTCGCTGACCACTATTGCCGTATTTGTGCCGCTGATATTTATGAGCGGCATTGCAGGGGCGTTGTTCTATGACCAGGCATTCTCTGTTACGGTAGGGTTGCTGGTTTCCTACTTCACGGGTATCATGCTGCTGCCGGTCCTCTATATGCTGGTCTACCGGACAGGGTTGCGCGACAGGTCGTGGTTCTCCCGCATCCGCATCAACAATCCGTTGAAGGAACATACGCTGGACCGTTTTTATGATGCGGGCATCGACTGGGTATTTTCCCACAAGACGGTAAGTAGCGTATTCTGTGTGGTTTCTATACCTCTTTGTGTCTTTCTGTTCTATTCCGTCGGCAAGGAGCGTATGCCGCAGATAGACCAGAATGAACTGATAGTCCACGTGGAATGGAACGAAAACATACATGTGGACGAGAACCGGCATCGTGTGAATGTGCTGTTCGGACAGTTGCTGGACGAGACTGTGGAACAGACGGCTGCCATAGGCCAGCAGGACTATCTGCTGAACCGTGAGCAGGCTCTCTCTTCTTCGGAGGCAGAATTGTATTTCAAGACTTCCTCGCCTGACGGGATTGCTCCCTTGCAGAAGCAGGCGGGCGAGTGGCTGACACGGGAATATCCGTTGGCGACAGTCTCCTTTTCTCCACCCGAAACCGTGTTCGAGAAGCTTTTCGTGACCGGGGAGGCCGATGTGGTGGCGGAACTTTATGCCCGCAATAAGGAGAAGGCGCCGGCGGCGGAAGAATTGCGCGGACTGGAACAACAGTTTGCGGAGCTTACGGGGACAGCGCCCGTAGGTATCGCTTTCGAGAACCAGCTTGACATAAGCATTTTGCAGGAAAAGCTGTTGCTCTATGACGTTTCGTATGACGAGCTTTACCGTACGTTGCGGACAGCGTTCAAGGAGAACAGCGTAGCTATGCTCCATTCCTACCAGCAATACCTGCCTATCAGCATTGTGGGCGAGGAGCGGACAGTGAATGAGGTGCTGCAGCAGACATTGATACAGACCCGTCCGGACAGTAAGGGCGAAGTGGAGCATATTCCGCTTCGGGAGCTGGTAAAGGTGCGTCCGGCCGAGGATTTGAAAACGATTACGGCAGGACGCAACGGTGAATATATACCGTTCCGTTTCTATGAAGTGGACGATGCTCCGGAGTTGATGGAAAAGGTGAAGCGGGAGGCAGATGCCACGGGTGACTGGGATACGGCTTTCTCCGGCAGTTTCTTCTCCAACCGCCAGATGCTGGACGAGTTGGTGGTGATTCTTTTCATCTCTATCCTGCTGATGTATTTCATTCTTGCCGCCCAGTTCGAAAGCTTCGTGCAGCCGCTCATCGTGCTGCTGGAAATTCCGATAGATGTGGCGTTTGCCCTGCTTCTGTTGTGGATATGCGGGCATACCCTGAACCTGATGTCTGCCATCGGACTGATTGTGACGTGCGGTATCATCATCAACGACTCCATCTTGAAGCTGGATGCCATTAATGAATTACGGAGGGCTGGTATGCCGTTGCTCGAGGCCATCCACGAGGCGGGGCGCAGAAGGCTCCGGCCCATCATCATGACATCGCTCACCACCATTTTCGCTATGGTTCCGCTGCTGTTCTCGTTCGACATGGGCTCGGAGCTGCAGAAGCCGCTTTCCATAGCAATGATTGGGGCGATGTTCGTGGGGACACTGGTCAGTCTGTTCATCATCCCGTTGATATATTGGTTTATTTATAGAAAAGAAAGAGCATGAAGAAATTAAGTCTTATACTTTTGTTCAGTCTGGGAGCCCTTTCCGCTTTTGCCCAACAGCGGATAACGCTCGATTTGCAGCAGACCATTGCCCTGGCGAATGACAGTTCGCTGGAAGCCTTCCGCACCAAGAACATGTATCTGGCCGGTTATTGGGAATACCGCACCTATAAGGCAAACCGCCTTCCCAGCCTGACGCTGAACATGATTCCGGCACAGTACAACCGCGATATCACCAAGCGTTACGACTCCGAACAGGACCTTGACATCTATCGCAGCCAGCAATCCTTCTATGCATACGGCAATCTTGCCGTCAGACAGAATTTCGACTTGACGGGCGGTACGTTCTATCTGGATACGGAGCTGGGCTATATGCGGAGCTTCGGTGGAAACAAGTATACCCAGTTCACCAGTGTTCCGGTTCGTTTGGGCTACTCGCAGAGTCTGGTCGGTTACAATCCTTTCCGTTGGGAACGCAGGATTGAGCCGCTGAAGTACGAAAAGGTGAAGAAGGAGTATATTTACAATGCAGAGCGAGTATCCGAGCAGGCCACTACCTATTTCTTTGCGCTTGCCATGGCACAGGCGGAATATGACTTGGCCAAGGACAATGCCGTCTCCACCGATACCCTCTACCGCATCGGCATGCAGCGCTTGAAAATAGCCGCCATCAGCCGTGCCGACCTGCTGACGCTGAAACTCGACGTGGTGAATGCCCGCAATACTTTGCAGAATGCCGCCAGTGCCTTGAAGCGCGCCATGTTTTCGTTGGCATCTTTCCTGAATATGGAGAAGAACACGGATATCAGGGTGTCGCTTCCGGGACGTCCGAGGGCGCTGACCATACCGGTTGATGAGGCTTTGCTGGCCGCTCAAGCCAACAATCCGGAATTTCTGGGGCTTCGTCAGGAAGTGCTGGAAGCCGAGCAGACAGTAGACAAGACGAAGAAGGAATCGCGCTTCAACGCCAGCATCAACGCCAGCGTCGGCTTCAACCAGGTGGCAGAGAAATTCGGTGAAGCATACAGGCATCCCATGCAGCAGGAGATGGTGTCGGTCAGTGTCTCCATTCCACTGGTGGATTGGGGCGTGAGGAAAGGCAAATACAACATGGCGAGGAACAATCTGAACGTGGTGAAGACTTCTGCCCGGCAGAGTGAAATCAGCATTGAGGAGGAGGTTATCATGACCGTCAGCGACTTCAACGTCCAGCAAGCCCTCGTCGCCAGTGCCGAAGAGGCCCTCGACCTTGCCATCCTGGCGTATAACGAAACCCGCCAGCGCTTCATTATCGGCAAGGCAGACATCAACAGCCTGACCCTCTCGCTGAACCGCCAGCAGGAAGCGCAACGCAATTACATCTCCGCCTTGCAGGACTACTGGCTGAATTATTACAAGATACGGAAACTGACGTTGCACGACTTTGCCAGCGGATTTTCGCTGTCGGAAAAATTTGATTATAATAACTGATGAAACGAGTTTCTTCCTTCACCGTCATAGTGGCGTTTGTCTGCCTTGCTTTGGTAGGGGTGGCGTTGATACCGCTGCTCCCCGTCAAGCTGAATCCGTCACGCAGCCTGCCCGGCTTCACGGTGGGTTTCAGCATGCCTGGCACTTCGTCGCGGGTGGTGGAGATGGAAGTGACCAGCAAGCTGGAATCCATGCTGGCGCGTATCCGCGGAGTGAAGCGGCTGAACTCCACCTCGGGCAACGGCTACGGCAACATTACTGTGGAGCTGGACAAGCATGCCGATGTCGAGGCAGTCCGCTTCGAAGCTTCCACCATCATCCGGCAGACGTGGCCCCAATTGCCCGAAGGTGTCAGCTATCCCACCATTCACATGAAAGTGCCCGACGAGAACGCCTCACGCCCTTTCATGTCCTTCACACTGAATGCCCCTTCCACTCCGATATTGATTCAGCAGTATGCCGAGGAGCATATCAAGCCGCGGCTGGCAAATATTCCGGGTATCTATAAGGTGGAACTCAGCGGTGCCACGCCCATGGAGTGGAGACTGGAATATGACAGTGAACAGTTGCGCTTGCTGGGTGTGACCCTATCGGACATCAGCGAGGCAGTACAGCGGCATTACCGGAAGGAATTTCTGGGTACGCACAATGTGGATACAGGTAACGGTAGCCGGGAATGGATACGCCTGGTACTGGTGCCGGAGAGCAACTCCCTTGGTTTTAATCCTGCTGCCATCACCGTGACGGCTACCGACGGGAAACTGCTCCGCTTGGACGAACTGGTGTCGGCTGTCCGTATGGAGGAGGAGCCGCAAAGCTATTACCGCATCAATGGGCTGAATTCCGTCTATCTATCCATTACTGCGGAAGAAACTGCCAACCAGTTGCAACTGAACCGTGCCGTGATGGACGAGATGGAAGCTGTTCGGCAGGTACTTCCTGTCGGATATGAAGTGCATACCAGCTATGATGCGACCGAGTACATACGGGAAGAACTGGACAAGATTTACTTCCGTACCGGTTTGACGGTACTCATCCTGCTTGTATTCGTATGGCTCATTACTCGTAAGTTGAAATATCTTTTTCTGATAGTTACCAGCCTGGCTGTAAATATAGCGGTGGCACTTATCTTCTACTACCTCTTCGGACTTGAGATGCAGCTTTATTCGCTGGCGGGTATCACTGTCTCGCTGAATCTAGTGATAGACAGCACCATTGTCATGACCGACCACATTCTGCATCGGCGTAATCTCAAGGCCTTCCTGTCGGTGTTGGCGGCAACCCTCACTACGATGGGTGCGCTTGTTATCATTTTCTTCCTTGACGAGAAGATACGGCTCAACCTGCAGGACTTTGCAGCGGTAGTGATCATCAATCTGGCTGTTTCCTTGATGGTGGCGTTGTTCTTTGTTCCGTCGATGATTGAGAAGATAGGACTGGTGAGGCGGATTACGGGGAAGAAGAGGCGTCTTGTCTTGCCGGGGCTGACGCAAACATTCAAAACAAGGTTGGGACGGATTTTCAGACGTTTCCCCGTTTATTTCTCCTGCTGTTACTCTGCTCTCATCCGTTTTCTATGCCGTTGGCGCTGGGCTGTATGCCTGCTGTTACTGTTGGGTTTCGGTCTGCCCGTTTTTCTGTTGCCCGGCAAACTGGAAGGAGGGGGAAAATGGGAAGCTGCTTACAATAAGGTATTCGGTTCGGATACCTATAAGGAGTCGGTGAAACCCGTTGTGGACAAGGCGCTGGGCGGCAGCTTGCGGCTTTTCATACAGAAGGTGTACGAAGGCAGTTACTTCACCCGTAATGAGGAGGTGGTGCTCTATGCCAACGCCAACCTTCCCAATGGCAGCACCCTCGAGCAGATGAACACTTTGATGAAACGTATGGAGACCTACCTCAGCCGGTTCAAGGAAATCAGGCAGTTTCATACTTCCATTTACAGCCCCCGGCGTGCCAGTATGCAGATTTATTTTAAGAAGGAAGCCCGGAACAGCGGTTTTCCCTATACACTGAAAGCCAATATGATAAGCAAGGCACTGGAACTGGGAGGCGGCAGCTGGGGCATCTACGGATTGCAGGACCAGGGGTTCAGTAATGACGTCCGCGAGAGTGCCGGCTCCTACCGCATCAGGATGTACGGCTACAACTACGACGAACTCTATGAGTGGGCGGAGAAGCTGAAGGCCAAGCTGCTGACGCACCGGCGTATCAAGGAAGTGCTCATCAATTCGGAGTTCTCCTGGTGGAAGGATGACTATCAGGAATTCTACTTCAACCTGAACAAGGAGCGCATGGCGCAAGAGGGCATCGACGCGCAAGTGCTTTTCTCTGCGGTGCGCCCCATCTTCGGCAAGAATCTGGAGATTGGCTCGGTAGCGGCCGAGCAGGGAACGGAGAAAATCAAGCTCTCTTCCCGCCAGTCTGCCGAATATGACATCTGGGCAATGCAGTTCTTTCCCTATGGAGTAGGAAACGGCAAGCATTACAAACTTTCCGAACTGGCTACTGTGGAAAAGGGACAGATGCCGCAGGAGATTGCCAAAGAAAACCAGCAGTACCGCCTCTGCCTGCAATACGAATATATCGGCTCCAATGAGATGGGCAACAAGATACAGAAACGTGACCTGGAGGAGTTCAACAAACTGTTGCCGATGGGTTATACAGCCGAGTCGGACAGCAACAGTTGGTCATGGGGCGAGAAGGACAACCGCCAATACCTGCTTCTGCTGGTGGTGATAGCCATCATCTTCTTTACGACCAGCGTTCTGTTCAACTCCCTGAAGCAGCCGCTTGCCATCATCTTTGTGATTCCGGTTTCTTATATCGGGGTATTTCTTACTTTCTATTGGTTCCGGCTGAACTTCGACCAGGGCGGTTTTGCCTCGTTCGTCCTGCTGTGCGGCATCACGGTGAATGCCAGCATCTATGTCCTGAACGAGTACAACAGCATCCGACGTCGTTTCCCCCGTCTTTCCGCTCTTCGTGCCTACGTCAAGGCGTGGAATGCGAAGGTCGTTCCTATTTTCCTCACGGTAGTTTCTACCATTCTGGGATTTATCCCTTTCATGATAGGTGAGGACAAGGAGGCTTTCTGGTTTCCATTGGCGGCGGGTACCATTGGCGGACTGGTGATGTCCGTCATCGGTATCTTCTTTTTCCTGCCGGTTTTTGTGTTGAAACAGCGTGATTTTCTTAGGAAATGATTACTTTTGCTCGATTTTGTTACCTGAATGGATACTTGAATTTTAAATATGGAAAGTGCGGAGTACTCTTTGGATGAGTTATTATGTCAGTCTCTTCTGTTGTTTCGTCAGTATCGGTTTTATGATGCTCCGGAATGTGGAGAAAAGGCATTCCGGATATTGGAGGAAGCCCATGTATGGATGGGGCGTACGCAAGAGTGTGTGGATATGGCGAAATGGGGGTGCGTGATAGAGTGTCTTGCGCAGAAATACTACATAGAAGATGATACGGATGCGATTCTGGAAGAAATTGATGCTGCCTTGGTTGCGCATTGGAAGAGGATAGAGAAAATCCATGCAGAAGTCACCACCGTTTATTTATGGCTGGGGTACTATTTCCTGCTACGTTTCAGAAACCGGGAATCCCGTTCCCATTCCCGTTGTAAACAGATAATGTCCAGCTTGTTGTGTGCTTTGGTCGAAATCTTCCGTAAGGTGGAGAAGGGGGGAGCCCCGACAGAAGTCTTGTCACATCTTTCGGTAGATGTTTGGGGAGAGACCGTCTGCTGGATGGAGCAGGTACATGATTCCCGTCTTTGCGAGAAGCAGTCGTCAGCTTTGCTGGCACAACTCTATAACCTGAAAAGTGTGGAGTTGGAAAAAGGTCTGGGAAAGCAGGATGCTTTGCTCCAGCAGATTCTGGAGTTTTATTGCTTTTAAGGGAAAATTATCTCTGCTTAGTTTTATCATTTCTGCTTCCACACTTCCACCTACTTCCTGCATCCCTTTATTCATCGGCATTACAAGTGCTGTGGAAGCAACTCAAAAAGGTGGAAGCAACTTTTGCTTCCACAGCGGAAATACGCCGAAAAGTAAGTTAATATCTTGTTTGTTAGTGTATTAATAGAATGTACAGCATTTTGCAAATATCTTGTTTACACGATATGCGTTTCGTGTAAACACGGTATTAACTTCGTAAAAGACCGTTTACCGATAGACTGCAGCTGGGCTCATAATAGGAATAAGATAGGTGCACAGTATGGGGAAACTATGAGTATAATAGGTGTTCAACGGTTATGAAGCACCTTGTTGACGGTCGTTAGTCGAGTGGTTGACGGCCGTTGGCAGAGCGCATCACGGCCGATAGGCGCTGATAACTCCGTACAGAAAATGGAAAGGAAGCCTATGTAAGGGGAAACAAGCTCTGAGCTATTTGTTTTGTTTGTCACATTTATCTTGTTTTTGTACATTGTTGAAGCGGTTTTTTGTATCTTTGAAGGGAGAGGCCGTAAAAAAGCTTATTCTCATCCAAAGTTTAATTATATATACATGGATTATGAAGCGATGTATAGTACTGTTCATAACATTCTGCTGTGCAGTTGTTTCTAATGCGCAGACAAATGGCATTGTGACTGATGGGGAAAAAGGATTGCCGTTGGCTGGTGTGAATATTTATCTCCAAAAGGATTCTGTGTATACGCAATGATAATCTGGTAAAGAACATGTTCATATGAAAAAACTGTTATATCTTGGGCTTTTGTCCGTTTGTGTACTGTTAGGTTCTTGCGTAGAGAAGAACGTATCCAATGTTTTTGATAAGGTAGAGAGGTATATGGATGTATATCCTGACAGTGCATTGCTGCTGTTGGAGCAAATTCCTCATCCGGAGGAGCTTCGTGGGAAGCAGCGGGCGGACTATGCATTGCTGCTGACGCAAGCACGTGATAAAAACTATCTGGATAGTTTGCAGTCGGATTCGTTGATAAAAATTGCGGTAGATTATTATAAGGATGATGGTGTAAAAGCAGGAAAGGCATTGTTTTATTATGGTAAAGTGGCAGCTTTGCAAGATAATGATACATTGGCTATACAAGCTTATTTGAGCGCTTTGGCTAAATTGGAGAAAACAGAAGAGTATAAGATGATGGCTTTGGTGCACCAATATGTAGGTAGGCTGAATGATGACTCGGAAATGTATGATATGGCACTTGACAACTATCGAAAATCTATTTTTTATAATAAAAAAGTCGGTGATACCTTGAAAATGGTGTATAGCTATCGTAATATCGCCTGGATTTATGAGGTTCGGAAAGAGTATGTTAATGCTGCACGATATGCGAAGATGGGAATGTCTTTGTTAAAGCAGGATAGTTTGTCTCCGGTATATTCTTCTTTGGCGCACTTTTTGGGCGAACAAGAAAAACGACAAGGAAATTATGTGAAAGCAGTTGAATTTTTTCATTCAGCCTTAAAGAATGAGCAAGTTTCTACTCTTATTCCTTATTATAATTTGTCATTGGGAGATGCCTATTTGCAGTTAGGGCAATTGGAAAGGGCAGAAATGTATGTGAGGAATGCTTTGTCTTCGGAAGATTGCTATACACAATCCGGTGCTTATCATTATCTTTATTTGTTGGAAAAGAAACGTGCTGAGTATGCTAAGGCTCTGCTTTATAAAGAAAAGTCTGATTCGTTGCAAAAAATAGCACAGGAGATGAATTTGCAGCACAAAATCTTTGAAATACAGCAAAAAAATGAGGCAGATAAATTGGTGGTGGAGAATAAATTGCTTATGCAAGAAAAGCAGATTCAGCTATATTTTTGGCTGCTACTGTCTTTATCCTTTATAGTTGTGGGATTTGTAGCATATCAGGAAATAAAAAAACAATATAGAAAGAGTTATAGAAAACGCCTTAAAAGGTTTATGGAGAAGGAGCTCAAAACTTATCAAGAGAATGAAAAGATAATAGAACAGTATATTTGTCAAATAGAGGAATTGAAGAAATGTAATCAGCAAGCACAAAAGGGAATGTTGTCTGAGGTACTTGTTAAGGAACAAATAGGAATCCTGGCCCAGAAGATACAGGTTTTGAAAAATGAGAATAAAGAAATACGTGAACATTCTCAGCAAGGTGCTTTGTTTCTTTTAGGACAGCTAAAAGAAGGAAATTTGAATGTGAAAAAATTGAGTGAAGAGGAATGGCTGAACATCTTTGGCTATATAGATTTATTGTCTGGCAATTTTGTGACTAACTTGCGACAGAAGTATAAATTGAACGAGCATAACCTTATGTTGGCTGTGTTGATAAAGTTGGGATTTTCTACAGCAGAGTTGGTCGCAGCTTTTGTCTGTGAGGAAAATTCTATTTTTAAAAAGAAACAACGTTTGAAGGAAAAGCTCCATTTAGGAAAACAAGATGATTTGAATGCGTTCTTTAAAACAAATCCGTTGTATTTGTCCATCCAGAAAAACAAACTATAGTATTTATTTAGTTGATTATTATATGATTAATTGAATTAGATTTTGTCCATGAGTGTTTTGTGTAATACACTGTATTTTGCGCTATTTTTATGCCGTAAAATCAAACATGGGTACTATGAAAATGAAAAACTTTTTTTGTCTTTTAAGTCTATATGGCTTCTTGTCGATGAATGCCATAGCTGCCGTTTTTAATATTCTAGTTGTTAATACAGAAATAGTGTTGTCTGTTAATGATAGGCCTTTTACAAAGCCTCAAGGAGCAGGTCAAGAACCTCGTTCTATACCAATGGATGTTCCTTTCTCTGCATTCTTAAATGATGACTATTCCATTGACTTGGAGTTCTATCAATCTATAGGTGAAATTGAAATTGTAATTTCTCAGAATGGGGATGTTGTTTACTCTTCTACTGAGAATATTGACTTTCCAATATTGAGAAAAGTACAATTACAGAAAGGCTTAGTTGGTGATTTTTTACTTGAGATAAAAGGTTTGGATGGAGCTTATGCATTCGGTAGATTTACTATTCATTAATAATGGCTATATAGCACTATGAAACAAATCTCATTTTGCATCACTTGTATGAATCGGCTTAAACATTTACAAGAAACTTTGGAGAAGAATATTCTTGATAATTTCTTAGTAGATGAGGTAGAGTTTGTTGTGCTGGATTATAATTCGCAAGATGGATTAGAAGAATGGATTGCTCAATCTATGATGAAATATATTGAGATGGGTATTCTTGTCTATTATAGGACTACTGAACCGGTTCATTATTTGCGGAGTCATAGCCGAAATATGGTATTTAGGTTGGCAGAAGGGAAAATCGTATGCAATTTGGATGCTGATAACTATTTGGGGGAGGGCTTTGCTGAGTTTATGCTGAAGGAGTTTCAAGAGAAGAAGAAAATATTTTATACTAGTAATCTTTGTGTACGTGATGTATTTGGAAGAGTTTGTCTGGAAAAAGAAGCATTTATGGCAGTCAAAGGATATAATGAACTTCTGGTGGGATATGGTGTAGAGGATGCTGACTTATTTAAGCGTTTGACTTGTATTGGACATAGGAGACATGTTTTTATTCAAGAAAGTTTTTATGGAGCTTTGACGCACGAAGATAATGAACGAGTTGTTGAGGAACCACTATTAAAAAAGCTGTATGCTCTTTATTTAGATTATATAGATCCTTATTCTACGCGTATATTAATGTTGTATAAAGAGCACTTTTGGGGAATGGGAGCGTTACAAAATAATGTTGCAATGAATTGTAATCGAAATAACATTGAATGTGACAGAATAGAACAATGTATGAGCGATAAATATCGTTTTGTTGTGAAAGAAGAGTGGAAAGAGGGTGAGTGGTGTAATGTGGATGGCGGAATTTTATTAAATGGAAAGTATTTATTTGTAACATTATTTTGTAAC
>OMGX01000875.1_pt1 | contig 15341 bp, 10 predicted proteins | sample 1674381 | NCBI WGS metagenome assembly OMGX01 (sample SAMN05578582, study PRJEB25193) | human gut metagenome | biome: Human Microbiome; feature: human-associated habitat; material: feces | host: Homo sapiens | place: USA:Birmingham | reverse complement strand
AAGGCCAGCCACGTGGAGGTGGTCAATGCCTCCGGCATGATCCGCGGCCGCGGCGACGAGGGCATCCAGGTGGAGGCCGACGGTAAGGTCTACACCGGCAAGAACCTGATCATTGCCACCGGCTCCCGGGCCTTCGTTCCCCCCATCCCCGGGGTGAAGGAGGGCCTGGCCTCCGGCTTCGTGATGACCAACCGCGAGGCTCTGGCACTGAAGGAGCTGCCCCGGCGCCTGGCCGTCATCGGCGGCGGCGTTATCGGCCTGGAGCTGGCCGCCTACTACGGCGTGGTGGGCTGCGAGACCACCGTCATCGAGATGATGCCCAAGATCGCCGGGCCCATCGACGACGAGATCTCCGCCCTGCTGCAGAAGGGCTATGAGAAGGACGGCATGAAGTTCTGCCTGAAGTCCAAGGTGGTCCGCATTGACGCCGACGGCGTCGTGTACGAGAAGGACGGCAGGGAGGAGAAGGTCCTGTGCGACAAGGTGCTGCTGGCCATCGGCCGCAAGCCCGTGGCGGACACCTGCGGCGTGGAGAACCTGAACCTGGTGGTGGAGCGCGGCGCCATCAAGGTGGACGAGTGCTGCCGCACCAACGCCGTCAACGTCTACGCCGTGGGTGACTGCAACGGCACCTCCATGCTGGCCCATTCCGCCTACCGCATGGGTGAGGTGGCTGTGAACACCATCCTGGGCAAGAAGGACCGGATGCGCTACAAGGCCATCCCCAGCGTGCTGTACACCAACCCCGAGGTGGCCTGCGTGGGCATGACCGAGGAGCAGGCCAAGGCCGCCGGCATCGACGCCGTTACCGTGAAGCTGCCCATGGCCTATGCCGGCCGCTATGTGGCCGAGAACGAGGGCCCTGTGGGCATCGCCAAGTTCGTGTTCGACAAGAAATACCGCACCCTGGTGGGCGCACACGTCATGAGCAATTATTCCTCCGAGTTCATCCTGGCCTGTGCCGTGATGATCGAGAAGGAGATGACCGTGGATGCCATCCGGGAGATCGTGTATCCCCACCCCTCCGTCAGCGAGATCATCCGCGAGGCGGCCTTCGCCGTGAAGCTCTGATTTCACCCGTTCCAACCGATATACTTTTATTTAGAAATATAGGAGTGTTGCACCATGTCCAAAGCACAATTCTATGATCCCAAACAGCTGCGTGCCCCCGGCGAGATCCACTTCCAGGATATCGACGTCTGCAAGTATCAGAAGACCGTGGCCGACGAGCTGAAGGGTGACAGCTTCACCAAGGAAGATATGCTGCGTATCTATCGCGATATGGAGTATATCCGCGAGTTTGAGTCCATGCTGAAGTCCGTCCGCCTGACCAAGGCCTACAACGGCGTGGAGTATACCTACACCGGCCCCGCCCACCTGTACACCGGCGAGGAGTCTGCGGCCGTGGGCCAGAGCTATCTGCTGGACAGCAATGACTTTATCTTCGGCACCCACCGCAGCCACGGCGAGGTGCTGGCCAAGGGCCTGTCCGCCATCACCAAGATGTCCGACGAGGAGCTGCTCCACATCATGGAGACCACCTTCGACGGCAAGCCCTATGAGGTGGTGAAGAAGCACCTGCCCGAAAAGAGCGTCAAGGAGCAGGCCATCGTCTTCTTCCTGTACGGCCTGACCTGCGAGCTGTTCGGCCGCGAGAACGGCTTTGCCCGGGGCCTGGGCAACTCCATGCACCTGTTCTTCCTGCCCTTCGGCATTTATCCCAACAACGCCATCGTGGGCGGCTCCCCCTGCATCGCCGCCGGCGCTGCCCTGTATAAGAAGAATATGAAGGCGCCCGGCGTGGTCATCGCCAACGGCGGCGACGGCTCCCTGGGCTGCGGCCCCGTGTGGGAGGCGCTGAACTTCTCCGCCATGGATCAGCTGAAGACCCTGTGGCCCGACGAGTACAAGGGCGGCCTGCCTGTGATCTTCAACTTCATGGACAACGGCTACGGCATGGGCGGCCGCACCAACGGCGAAACCATGGCCTATGGCCAGCTGGCCCGGGTGGGCGCCGGCATCACCGAGAACCAGATGAATGCCGAGCGCGTGGACGGCGTGAACCCCCTGGCCGTTATCGACGCCTATCGCCGCAAGCTGCAGCTTATCAAGGAGAACAAGGGTCCCGTGCTGCTGGACGTGCTGACCTATCGTCTGGGCGGCCACTCCACCTCCGATCAGAACGCCTATCGCTCCAAGGAGGAGATCGAGTCCTGGGAGCAGAACGACTGCATCCTGCTGTTCCGCAAGCAGCTCATTGAGGCCGGTGTGGCCACCGATGCCGACATCGACAAGATCAACGAGGACATCAAGACCCGCATCACCGAGGTCATGAAGCTGTCCAAGGATCTGGAGATCTCCCCCCGTCTGGACTTTATCAAGGATCCCGATGCCATCTCCCGCTTCACCTTCAACAACGGTCACCAGGTCAGCATGGCCCAGGGCACTCCCTTCGTGCTGACGCCCAAGTCCGAGAACCCCCGGGTCCAGAAGATCGCCAAGAAGGAGCGCGCCGCCGTTGTGGACGGCAAGCCCGTGTCCAAGCTGAAGCAGTATACCATCCGCGACGCCATCTTCGAGGCCATTATCGACAAGTATTACGAGGATCCCACCCTGGTCTCCTACGGTGAGGATGTTCGCGAATGGGGCGGCGCCTTCGGCGTGTATCAGGGCCTCAGCGATTCCATCCCCTTCAACCGTCTGTTCAACTCCCCCATCTCCGAGTCCTGCATCGTGGCCAGCGCCGTTGGTTACGGCATGTGCGGCGGCCGCAGCGTCACCGAGCTGATGTACTGCGACTTCATGGGCCGCGCCGGCGACGAGATCTTCAACCAGATGGCCAAGTGGCAGGCTATGTCCGCCGGCCAGCTGAAGCTGCCTATGGTCCTGCGGGTTTCCGTGGGCCGCAAGTACGGCGCTCAGCATTCTCAGGACTGGACCGCTCTGCCCGCCCATGTGCCCGGCCTGAAGGTTGTGTACCCCATCACCCCCTATGACGCCAAGGGCATGATGACCACCGCCCTGAACGGCACCGACCCCGTGATCTTCATGGAGAGCCAGCCCATGTACGACAAGGGCGAGGAGTTCCACCTGGAGGGCGTGCCCACCGAGTCCTATGAGATCCCCTTCGGCGAGCCCGACATCAAGCGCCAGGGCAAGGATATCACCATCCTGACCATCGGCCCCACCCTGTATAAGGCCCTGAAGGCTGCCGACATTCTGAAGGAGCAGTTCGGCCTGGAGGCTGAGGTCATCGACGCCCGCAGCGTGGTGCCCTTCAACTATGAGAAGGTCCTGGCCTCCGTGAAAAAGACCGGCAGGATCATCCTGGCCTCTGACGCCTGCGTCCGCGGCAGCATCATCAACGACATGGCCACCCATATCAACGAGCTGGCCTTCGACGATCTGGACGCTCCCGCCGTGGTGCTGGGCGCCCGCAACTGGATCACTCCCTGCCCCGAAATGGAGGAGCAGTTCTTCCCCAATGAGCACTGGTTCATCGACGCCATCCATGAGAAGCTGATGCCTCTGCCCGGCTACACGCCCAAGAGCAACTTCACCCGCGAGGAGGAGCTGCGCATCGAGCGCCTGGGCCTGTAAAGGACCCGGTTTTTCCCGGCAAAATAGGCGATACCCGTTTATCATTGCACTTATATAAAAATTTTATGGAGGTACATTACAATGGAAGCTGCCAAGTATGTAAGCGAACTGGTTGAGAAGGCACGCGTTGCCCAGGCCGTTATCGAGAACTACACCCAGGAGCAGGTGGATGCCCTGTGCAAGGCCATGGCCAAGGCCATCTTTGACAACGCCGAGCCTTTGGCCCGCATGGCCGTGGACGAGACCGGCATGGGCGTTTATGAGGACAAGGTCAACAAGAACAAGGGCAAGGCCCGCGTGATCTGGAGCGACATGAAGGGCGGCAAGAGCGTTGGTATCATCCGCCAGCTGCCTGAGCTGGGCCTGACCGAGGTGGCCAAGCCCATGGGCGTTGTGGGCGCCATCACCCCCACCACCAACCCCATCGTCACCCCCATGTGCAACGCCATGTTCGCCCTGAAGGGCCGCAATGCCATCATCGTTGGGCCTCACCCCCGGTCCAAGAAGTGCTCCACCCGGGCCTGCGAGCTGATGCAGGAGGCCATCGTGAAGCTGGGTGCTCCCGCTGATCTGCTGCAGTGCGTGGCCGAGCCCACCATCGAGATCTCCGGCGAGATCATGAAGCAGTGCGACGTGTGCATCTCCACCGGCGGCGCCGGCATGGTCAAGGCCGCGTATGCCTCCGGCAAGCCCGCCTACGGCGTGGGCGGCGGCAACGTCCAGTGCATCATCGATGACGACGTGGACCTGGAGAAGGTCGTTCCCATGATCGTTGCCGGACGCAAGTTCGATAACGGCATCATCTGCTCCGGCGAGCAGACCGCCATCACCCCCGCCGCCATGTATGACGACATGGTCAAGACCTTCCAGAAGAACGGCGCTTACTATGTGGAAAAGCCCGAGGAGATCGACGCCGTCCGCAACGTGATCTTCCCCGGCGGCAAGATGAACAAGGACGCTGTGGGCCAGAGCGCGCAGCACATCGCCAAGATGGCCGGTCTGACCGTTCCCGCCGACACCGTGGTCCTGCTGGTGAAGGTGGAGAAGGCTGGCGCCGGTGAGCCCTTCTCCAAGGAGAAGATGTGCCCCTGCATCGCTGCCTACCGCTACAACACCTGGGAGGAGGCCGTGGCCATCGCCAACGCCAACCTGAACGTGGAGGGCAAGGGCCACAGCGTCTGCATCCACTCCTATAACGACGCCCACATTGATTACGCTGCCGAGACCCTGCCGGTATCCCGGTTCCTGATCAACCAGATCTGCTCCACCAACAACGGCGGCAGCTTCTTCAACAGCCTGTCCGCCACCACCACTCTGGGCTGCGGCAGCTGGGGCAACAACTCCATCAGCGAGAACCTGAGCTGGCGCCACCTGTTCAACGTCAGCCGTGTGGCCAAGGTTCGTCCCGGCTCCACCATGCCCACGGACGAAGAGATCTGGGGCTGAACAACAGGAGAGGCTCTGGATGGAACTTGAAGTTGGTTTCGGTAACGGCGTACAGCGCTTTACCGTCCCTGAACGGAATCTTCAGGGTGTTCTGACTCCCAACCCAGTCCCCCATGCGCTTACCGGGGAGCGAGAGGTCCGCAGGGCCCTCTCCTCCCCCATTGGCGCTCCTCTGCTGCGGGAGGTCATCCACCCCGGCGAGAAGATCGCCATTATTACCAGCGATATCACCCGGCCCATGCCCACCTATACCGTCATGCCCGCCCTGCTGGACGAGCTGTATGCCGGCGGGGCCAGGCCGGAGGATATCACCCTGGTTTTCGCACTGGGCAGCCACCGCGCCCAGACCCCGGAGGAAATGCGCCATCTGGCCGGTGAACAGGCCTGGGCGCAGATCCGCTGCGTGGACAGCAACCCCGCGGATGTGGTGCATCTGGGCGTCACCTCTGCCGGTACGCCGGTGGACATCACCCGGGTGGTGGCCGAGGCGGACCGGCGCATTTGCCTGGGCAACATCGAATATCACTACTTTGCCGGATATTCCGGCGGCGCCAAGGCCATTATGCCCGGCGTCTCCACTCCCAGCGCGATCCAGTCCAATCACTCCATGATGGTCCGGGAGAGCGCCTGCGCCGGAAATCTGGAGGGCAACCCCCTGCGCCGGGACATTGAGGAGGCCGCCGCCATGTGCGGGGTGGATTATATCCTCAACGTGGTGCTGGATGAGCACAAGCAGATCGTCTGCGCCGTGGCCGGTGATGTGACCCTGGCCCACCGGGAGGGCTGCCGCTATCTGGACAGGCTCTACCGCAAGGACATCGACCACCGTGCGGATATCGTCATCGTGTCTCAGGGTGGCGCGCCCAAGGACCTGAACCTTTACCAGACCCAGAAGGCCCTGGACAACGCCAAGCATGCCGTCGCCAAGGGCGGCGTGGTGATCCTGGTGGGCTCCTGCCGGGAGGGCCTGGGCGGCACGACCTTCCAGGAGTGGATGACCACCATGCCCTCTCCCGAGAGCATGGTGGAGCGCATCGGCCGGGACTTTCAGCTGGGCGGCCACAAGGCCGCCGCCATTGCCATGGTCCTGCAGAATGCGGAGATCTGCCTGGTCAGCGAAATGGAGCCCGATTTCGTCCGGTCCATTTTCCTCACCCCCTATTCCGATGTGCAGAGCGCTCTGGACTACGCCTTCCAAAAGCTGGGCCCCGACGCCTCCGTGCTGGTAATGCCCTACGGCGGGTCCACTCTGCCCCATGCCATGGACGAACAATAAGAAAGGAATTACACTATGGATTACGCAAAGGAATCCCTGAGACTCCACGGCGAGTGGAAGGGAAAGATCGAGGTGGTGGCCACCGTGCCCGTCAAGACCAAGGACGACCTGTCCCTGGCCTATACCCCCGGCGTGGCCCAGCCCTGCCTGGAGATCCAGAAGGACATCGAAAAGAGCTATGAGCTGACCCGCCGCCACAATCTGTGCGCCGTCATCACCGACGGCAGTGCCGTTCTGGGCCTGGGCGACATCGGCCCCGAGGCCGGTATGCCCGTGATGGAGGGTAAGTGCGTGCTGTTCAAGTCCTTTGGCGGCGTGGATGCCTTCCCTCTCTGCGTCAAGACCAAGAACGTGGACGAGTTTGTGGAGACTGTGTACAACATCTCCGGCTCCTTCGGCGGCATCAATCTGGAGGATATTGCTGCTCCCCGCTGCTTCGAGATCGAGCGCAAGCTGAAGGAAAAGTGCGACATTCCCATTTTCCACGATGACCAGCACGGCACCGCCGTCATCACCCTGGCAGGCCTGACCAACGCCCTGAAGGTGGTGGGCAAGAAGAAGGAGGACGTGAAGATCGTCACCTCCGGCGCCGGCGCTGCCGCCATTGCCATTACCAAGCTGCTGCTGTCCGCGGGCTTCAAGGATATCACCATGTGCGACCGCAAGGGCGCCATCTATGCCGGCCGCCAGGGCCTGAACTGGATCAAGGAGGAGATGGCGCAGGTCACGAACCTGGGCCGCAAGGACGGTTCCCTGGCCGATATGCTGGTGGGCGCAGACGTGTTCATCGGCGTGTCCGCTCCCGGCACCGTTACCACCGAAATGGTCAGGACCATGAACAAGGACGCCATCATCTTTGCCTGCGCCAACCCCACGCCGGAGATCTTCCCCGACGACGCCAAGGCGGGCGGGGCCAGGGTGGTTTCCACCGGCCGCAGCGACTATCCCAACCAGATCAACAACGTTCTGGCCTTCCCCGGCATCTTCCGGGGTGCATTCGACGTCCGCGCCAGCGACATCAACGAGGAGATGAAGATGGCCGCCGCCGAGGCCCTGGCGGGCCTGGTGGGCGACGAGCTGTCCGAGGACTATATCATCCCCGCTGCCTTTGACCCCCGGGTGGGTCCCGCCGTGGCCAAGGCCGTGGCCGAGGCTGCCCGCAAGTCCGGCGTGGCCCGCATCTGAATCAAGCAAATCTGACTGGCGCACCTGCGCAAAAAAGGAGTACACACTATGGAGCATAAAGGTCTGCTGTCCGGCATGAAGGTGCTGGATCTGTCCCGCGTGCTTGCCGCCCCGTACTGCGGCATGATGCTGGCGGATCTGGGCGCCGAGGTCATCAAGATCGAGCGTCCAGGCAAGGGCGATGACGCCCGCAGCAACTTCCCCATTGTCAACGGCGAAAGCGCCTATTATATGAACCTCAACCGCAACAAGCGCGGCATCGTCCTGAACCTCAAGAGCCAGGCCGGTAAAGAGGTGTTCCGCAAGCTGGTGGCCCAGAGCGACGTGGTTCTGGAGAATTACCGTCCCGGCGTTATGGACCGCCTGGGCCTGGGCTATGAGGAGCTGCGCAAGATCAATCCTGCCATCATCTATGCCTCCGTCTCCGGCTTCGGCCACTACGGCCCCTACCATGAGCGGGCAGGCTATGACATTGTGGGTCAGGCCATCAGCGGCCTGATGAGCACCACCGGCTGGCCCGACAGCGCCCCCACCCGCACCGGCACCGCCATTGCCGATGTCATGGGCGGCATCAGCTGCTGCGTGGGCATCCTGGCGGCCTATATCAACCGCCTGAAGACCGGCGAGGGCGAGAAGGTGGACGTGGCCCTGGTGGACTCCATGGTTTCCTCTCTGGAGATCATCAACATCATCTATCTGGCCACCGGCAAGATCCCTCAGCGCATCGGCAACCGCTATGAGGCCCTGTATCCCTATGACTCCTTCCAGGCCAAGGACGGCATGCTGGTCATCGGCGCAGGCAACGACAAGCTGTATGGTCTGCTGTGCGACCTGATGGGCAAGCCCGAGCTGAAGACGGATCCCCGCTTCACCTCCAACAACGACCGCGTGCTGCACCATGCTGACCTCAAGCCCATTATCGAGGACTGGCTGAAGGATTGGACCATCGACGACGCGGTGCAGGCCATGCTGGACAAGGGGATTCCTGCCGCGCCCATCAACACCATCGACCGGGTGGTGAAGGATCCCCATATCGCCGGCGCCCGCGAGATGTTCGTGGAGGTGGACCACCCCAAGGCCGGCCGTATGAAGCTCACCGGCAACCAGATCAAGCTCACCAACCACAAGATCGACACCTTCACACCGGCCCCGCTGCTGGGCCAGCACAGCAAAGAGGTGTTTATGGAGAAGCTGGGCCTTACGGAAGAAGAGGCCGAGGCCCTCATTGCATCCGACGCCGTAAACGGCTGATGAACCCTCCATGCCCCCTGCCCGTGACCGCCCGGCGTATCATTGGCGGCACGGGACGCGGGGAAAATTGTTCATTTCGTTTGATCATATGTAACACATCCTGAGAGAAAAATGTTCTGAAATACCATTTTTTCTCAGGATGTGTTATTATTTTCGCCTTATCACTATGTTTGTGGCCCGGAATGCGCATTTTTTAACATACGCAAGTGCACATTGAACAAATTAGACAAGTTTTTTTGTTCATTGCGCTGGTCTTTGGTAATTGCATCACATTTCCCTTGACATTTCCAGACATCCTTTATAAAATCTAAATATAGAAGATGTTAGGAAATGGACGCGAAGTCAAGCGGGGCAGGGGAGTTCCGCAAAAATATTGTGTGATATTTTGATAGTTTTTCAGAAACGAACGCTGTCAAAATGTTCATATTACATTTTAGGAGGACGAAAATGAAAAACCAAATGAAGAGATTTGTCGCAATGCTTCTGGCGTCCCTGGCCATCCTGGCCCTGGCCGGCTGCAGCAACTCCGGTAACGGCGACGGTGACAAGGCTGATTATCCCAAGGAAAACATCACCGTGATCGTTCCCTACTCCGCCGGTGGTCCCACCGACATGTCCGTGCGCGCTCTGCTGGACGCTGCCAGCAAGTATCTGCCCAGCGGCGTGAGCTTTATGCCTGAGAACCAGACCGGCGCCGGCGGCCTGATCGGTATGTCCGCCACCGCAGCATCCGACAACGACGGCTACACCCTTGGCCCCATCGCTGTGGACCTGCTGATGATGAAGTACGAGGGCAAGACCCAGCTGGGTCTGGATTCCTTCGTCCCCCTGGCTGCCACCATGGCTGACCCCTACGGCCTGCTGGTTGCCGCCAACAACGGCAAGTATGACTCCGTGGAGGAGTTTGTGGCTTACTGCAAGGAGCATCCCGGTGAGGTCACCGTGGGCAACTCCGGCGTGGGCACCGCCACCCATCTGGCTGCCATCGCTTTCGAGCGTGACTTCGGCATCACCCTGAACCATGTTTCCTACGACGGCTCCGCCGACGTGGTGGCCGCTATGGCCGGCGGTCATCTGGACGCCTCCTTCACCCAGATGCAGCCTGCCAAGAGCCAGGTGGAGGCCGGTACCCTGAAGATGCTGGGCTTCCTGGCTGACCAGCGTATGGAAAGCTATCCCGACATCCCCACCGTTTCCGAGACCATGAACAGCGACACCAACTTCCGCGGCTGGGTTGTTGTCTGCGCTCCTGCCGGCACCGATCAGGCCAAGATCGACTATCTGAGCGATATCTTTGCCAAGGCTGTTGCCGCGACGAAGTACAAGGCTGCCATCCGCAACCTGGGCATGGAGCCTGTTGAGCTCACCGGCACCGCTCTGAACGACATGCTGAAGGCCGACGACGCCAAGTATGCCGAGCTGTGCACCGGTATCACCCTGAACTGACCCCTATCCACCACCTCCGAGCTGCGAGAATCTGAATTATGAAAAAATGGAACATCGGAGCTGCGGCGGTATTCTTTGCAATCAGCGCTTTCGTCTTTGTTTCCACGGCTGAGTACGCGCACCCCATCGGTGCAAATACCATTGGCCAGGACCCGGGCTCCGCTATCTGGCCCCGCTGCCTGGCGGTGCTGTCCATCGGCATGGTTATTGAAGGCTTTGTCAGCAAGGCTTACCGCGACAATAATGAAGCTCCTATCAATCTGAAAGCCCCTGAAATGAAGGGTATTTACTGGATGCTGCTGATCTTTGCAGTGTACTGCGTGGTCCTGCACTTCGGCGGCTTCATCCTGGCGTCCGTGATCTTCATCCCCTCCGTTATGTGGGTGCTGGGTGAGAGAAAGTGGCTTCGTGCCATCCTGGTAGGCGTTATCGCTACGGCCGCTGTGTACGCACTGTTCAAGTTCGGCCTGCGTGTCAGACTGCCGCAGGGTATCCTGTTTAAGTGAGGTGCTTGCTGTGGAATATGTATTGGCTGCGATTCAGAACGTCTTTCTGCCCATGAATCTGCTGGCCGTGTTTATCGGCACGTTCGCGGGTATCGTCATCGGCGCTCTGCCTGGCCTGTCTACAGTCATGGGCCTCTCGATCCTTCTTCCCTTTACCCTGAGCTTTTCCGGCATGGGCGGCATGTACATGCTGCTGGGTGTGTTCTGCGGCGGCATTTACGGCGGCTCCATTTCCGCCATCCTGCTGAACACCCCGGGCACATCCGCCTCCGCTGCCACGGCTTTGGATGGCTATCCCATGGCCAACAAGCTGGGTCAGCCCGGCCGTGCCTTGGGCATCTCCACCCTGGCCTCTCTGTTCGGCGGTCTGTTCAGCGCCATCTGCCTGTGCATCTTCGCCCCCCTGCTGGCTAAGGTAGCCCTGAAGTTCAGCGCACAGGAATACTTTGCGCTGGCCGTGTTCGGCATCAGCATTGTGGCAGGCCTGACGGGCAAATCCGTCATCAAGGGCGTCATCGGCGGCGTCATCGGCCTGCTGCTGGCCACCATCGGCGTCGACGGCATGGGCGGCGTGAACCGCTTTACCTTCGGATCTGTGTACCTGATGGGCGGCATCAGCTTCATCCCTCTGCTGATCGGCCTGTTCGCCTTCTCCCAGGGCCTGAACACCATTGAGGAGATGGCCAAGGGCTACAAGGCGGAGAAAAACAGGATGAAGATCGAGCACGTTTTCCCCTCCAAGGCCGATCTGAAGCGGATCTTCCCCACGCTGATCCGCTCCTCCATCATCGGCACCTTCATCGGCGCGGTGCCCGGCACCGGCGGCGATATCGCCTCCTGGGTCAGCTACAGCCAGGCCAAGTCCTGGTCCAAGCACAAGGAGGAGTTCGGCCACGGCTCTCCTGAGGGTCTGGCGGCCTGTGAGAGCGGCAACAACGCCATCTCCGGCGGCGCCTTTGTCCCGCTGCTGTCTCTGGGTATTCCCGGCGACGCCGGTACGGCGGTCATGCTGGGCTCCCTGACCATGCTGGGCCTGGCCCCCGGCCCGCTGCTGTTCACCGAGCATAAGGACAGCGTGTATATGCTGTTCGTGGGTCTGTTCATGGCGAACCTTCTGATGGGTCTCCTGGGCTTTGCCGGTATCCGGCTGTGGTCCCGGGTGCTGGATATTCCCCAGAAGATCCTGCTGCCCCTGATCTTCACCTTCTGCTTCGTGGGCACCTATGCCTGCAACCGCAGCATCAACGACGTGTACATGATGATCATTGCCGGTATTGTGGGCTATGTGCTGCAGAAGCTGGACTTCGCCCTGCCGCCCATCATTCTGGGCGTGATTCTGGGCGGAATGATCGAAAAGAACTTCCGCCGGGCCCTGATCCTGTCCAACGGCGACGTGGGCACCTTCTTTACCCGGCCCATCAGCTGCGTGTTCATCATCCTGGCCGTTGTGTCTCTGTTCTCTCCGGTCATCAAGACGGTGATCGCCAGCAGGAAGGCCAAGAAGCAGGCGGCTGCCGCCGCTGTCAACGACAGCGAGTCCGCGTCCTGACACACAAATCTGAGCTTCCTCATTACCGTTTCTCTCCACACTCAGAATGCCATCGCCCACCTCCTTCAGGTGGGCGATGGCATTCTGGCGGTCAAAAAACGGGGGCGGACTCGTGTCCGCCCCCGCAGTATATACACAAATCAGTCCTGGGTCTCGATGAGGCCGTAGCCGCCGTTGTTGCGGCGATACACCACGCACACGGCGGAGGTATCCATATTCCGGAACACATAGAAGGTGTGATCCAGCAGGTTCATCTGCAGAATGGCCTCCTCGGTGGTCATGGGTTTCACGGCGAAGCGCTTGGTGCGCACCACGTCGAATTCCGGCTCCTCCACCACGTCAAACTCGGCAGGAACGGTGGACGCCAGGGCATCGGGCCGCAGATTCCGGGCCAGACGGGTCTTGTTCTTGCGGATACGGCGGTCGATAAAGGCAACGGCCTCGTCAATGGCGCCCCGCATGTCGCCGTCGGGGTCCTCCTCCTGGGCGCGGAACAGCGTGCCGTTGGCGGCGCGGATGGTCAGCTCCACCACACAGCGGTTTTTCTTCTCTACGGCGAAGGTCACAAATGCGTCCGCTTCCTCCGGGAAATACCGATCCAGCTTGCTGATTTTCTTTTCGGCATAGTCCTTGATGGAGTCGTTCAGGGCGATCTTCTTGCAGGTAAATGTGAACTTCATAGTTGGTTGCTCCTTTCGCAGGTATCCCTTTCGGGGCAAGGGTCGGGGAGATGGTTCCCCTTATCCTTATCCGCATTATAACATAATGCCCGGGCCTTGAAAAGTAGGCACGGGCATTTTTGGCAGAGATTCACAAAAATTTAAGATTTTTTTGTCGTTCGACCAGATGTGACAAAGGTTCCTATTTACACGGCAGGCAAAATGGCGTATCATAAATATCGGAAGCTTTCCAATATCCCACCCGCTTGGGCCGCTCTGCTTGCAGGGCGGCTCCTTTTTTGCGCCGGGGCCTTGACAAACCGGGAGGCTGGGGTATCATGGGCTGTGAGAAAAGCAGCCGGCAGGGAGGAAGCCATTATGCGCGGTAAGAAAAAGAAAATATCCCAGGCCATGGCCTTCATCGTGCTGTTCGGCGTGGTCAGCCTGTTTTCGGACATGACCCACGAGGGCGCGTCCAGCATCCGGGGTGCGTATCTGGCCTTGCTGGGGGCCTCTGCCGGGACCATCGGGTTCATTTCGGGCCTGGGAGAGCTGGTGGGCTACTCCATGCGGTATGTATTCGGCAGGCTGACCGACAAAAGCAAGCGCTACTGGCCTATGACCGTCGTGGGCTATGTGCTGGATGTGCTGGCGGTGCCGGCCCTGGCCCTGGTGGGGGAGCACGGCTGGATCTGGGCCTGTGCCCTGCTGGTGATCCAGCGCATGGGCAAGGCCATCAAAAAGCCTGCAAAGGACACCATCATGTCCTTTGCCGCCTCCCAGGAGGGGGTGGGCAAGAGCTTCGGCATCCAGGAGGTGCTGGACCAGCTCGGGGCGTTTCTGGGGCCGGTGCTGCTGTATGTGGTGATGCTGCTGAAAACCGACGGCACCACGCTCCGGGTGTATGCCGCCTGCTTTGCCGTGCTGGCGATCCCCGGGGCCATTACGCTGATCCTGCTGCTGGTGACCCGGCGGAAATTCCCCAACCCGGAGCACTTTGAGCCGGAGCCCAGGGAGTATGTGCCCTTCCATATGAAGAAGGAGTTCCTCCTGTATATCGGAGGCATCAGCCTGTTTGCCTTCGGCTTCATCGACTACTCCGTCATCATCATGCACGTGTCCCGGACGTTTACCGGCGTGGCGGCGGGCCTGCAGGAAAGCGGGTCCCTGATCTCCGGCGGCACCCTGCCCCTGCTGTATGCCGGGGCCATGCTGGTGGACGCTGTGGCGGCGCTGTTTTTCGGGCTGCTGTATGACAGGAAGGGCGTCCGGGCCCTGGTGTGGAGCACGCTGCTATCCGCCCCCTTTGCCATTTTCGTGTTTGCGGGGCATTCGGTGGCGTCTTTGCTGGTGGGCATCGCTCTATGGGGCGTGGGCATGGGGGCTCAGGAGTCCATCCTGAAGGCCGCTGTCAGCTCCATGGTGCCCAAGACCAGCCGGGCCACCGGCTACGGCGTGTTCGAGTGCGCCTTCGGCGTGTTCTGGTTTTTTGGCAGCTGGCTGCTGGGCGTGCTGTATGACCGCAGCATCCCGGCCATGATCGTTGTATCCGTGGCGGCGCAGCTGGCAGCCATCCCCCTGTATATTGCCTCGTCCCGGCGGATCAAAGCCAACCCATGAGCTTCACAAAGCTCCACAGCAGCTTGCAGCCATAGAAGATGATCACCGCGCCGCAGACCTTGTTGATGATGTTCAGGACCTTTTCGTTGAACCGGCCTCCCAGCAGGGATACCACCGTGGACAGGGTCAGGAACCACAGGACGGAGGCGCTGCCGAAGCCGAAGATGAAGGGCAGATCGCCGCCCTGGGGCAGGCTGGCCCGGAAGGCTCCCAGCATCATGGTGCCGTCGATGAGGGCCTGGGGATTCATCCAGGTCACCACAAAGGCGGTGGTGAACAGACGCCAAAGGGGCACGTTCACGTCCTTGCCGCCCTCCAGGGAGGCCTTGGATCGCAGCAGCCCCACGCCGATCCAGATGACGATGAGGCTGCCCAGGCCCAGGATGACCTTCTGAAGCCAGGGCAAGGCCTCCATCAGGGCGCCGGCGCCCAGGAAGCAGGCAATACCCAGGGACACGTCCCACAGGATCACGATCAGGGCGGTGAGATAGACCCGAGTCCGCTTCTGGGTCAGGGCGCTGTTGATGACGAACAGATTTTGCAGGCCGATGGGGGCCACATACGCAAGGCCCATGGTCAGGCCCTGAAGATAAATGTGCATTTGCTATTTACTCCTTTTTCCTTATCTGATACAATAGTAGCACAGTCCCGGAAAAAAGCAAGCACGCAGAAAGAACTGACCAGGTCAGGAGGAGCTTACCATGTCCCATTACGACTGTCCCTGTATGGAGAAATGTCCGCTGCACTGGGCCATGAGATCGGAAGAGCGTCGTGTAGGGAAAGAGTGTAGATCTCGGTGGTCG
>OMGX01000874.1_pt1 | contig 15347 bp, 15 predicted proteins | sample 1674381 | NCBI WGS metagenome assembly OMGX01 (sample SAMN05578582, study PRJEB25193) | human gut metagenome | biome: Human Microbiome; feature: human-associated habitat; material: feces | host: Homo sapiens | place: USA:Birmingham | reverse complement strand
TTATAAAAGTTAAAATGCCGTATTTATGCGGCTTGTGGCGTTTCGCAAACGCCTATTATTATGAATTAACTGAAGGGAGAAAATAATATGAGCTTTAAATTTGCACACTACAATTACAATGTGATCGATCTGGAAAAATCTTTAAGATTTTATGAGGAAGCGCTGGGGCTGAAGGAAGTAAGACGTAAGGAGGCAGAGGACGGAAGCTTTATCCTTTGCTATCTGGGAGATGGAGAAACTGATTTTCAGCTGGAACTTACCTGGCTCCGGGACTGGGAAAAAGACTGCTATAATCTGGGGGACAATGAGATTCATCTGGCATTTACCACAGATGATATGGAAGCTGCTCATAAAAAACACCAGGACATGGGCTGTATCTGCTATGAAAATCCAGGAATGGGCATTTACTTTATCAGCGATCCGGACGGATACTGGCTGGAAATCGTTCCAGCCAGATAATGCTGTTTTTTATTCAGGCTTTTCCTTCCGGTCACTGCGGCCAACCAGATAGTCAAGACTGATATTATAGTAATCAGCAATTCGGATAAGCATTTCGACAGGAATATCCCGGGATCCTGTTTCGTAGTGAGAGTAGGTGCGCTGACTGATATGGAGTATTTCTCCAATTTGTCTCTGTGACAGGTCAGAGTCTATGCGAAGATCCTGAATCCGCTGAAATTTCATGCCTGTACCTCCTTTTTTCAGAAAGTATAGGTCGGAACGGAATGGACTATTCGATTTTGGAACAAAATGGACTACGAAATTTTTGTCTGTAGGAAAAAAGAAACGAAAGCCCCCATCCCCACAAACACAAATTGATGTTTTCGGAAGATTTGAGTATAATGTAAAAAGAACAATCAAGGAAGGGTGGTATTCTAATGGATTATATGGTTTCAGTGATCGGGAATGTGCTGGGTGTTCTTTATCAGAGCTGCGGGGCATCTCTGGTGATCGCAGTTCTTTTTATGGGCGTATACATGCAGATGAAGAAAAAGGGCACGGAAACAGTGATACGGATCTGGATACAGGAATTTCGAACCAGCAGGCAGTTTCGCAGAGAGTTTCTTCTGGTATTTTATGGATGCCTGGTTCTGTTCCGGACACTTTTCTGCAGGACCATCTGGGGAAATCCCCTGGACAGTGTTCTGGGAATCTGGGGATTACATAAGGCAGACGGAAGTATTTATACAGAAAATGTGGAGAATCTGATTATGTTTCTGCCGCTGCTTCCTCTTTTGTACCGGGTATGGGAACATAAGACAGATTACAGAAAGAAAAGGGTACAGGAGGTTCTGCTGAACAGTCTCTGGATTGGTTTCTTTTGTTCGTTGTGTATCGAGAGCTGTCAGCTTTTTCTGAAAATTGGAACTTTTCAGCTTACAGATCTGTTTTTTAACAGCCTTGGAGGTGTGCTGGGCGGTGTTCTTTACTGGGGATTTGACCGAAGCAGGAAATATGTTGTGAAAAATGTCAGAGAATTTGGCGGCTGGGATGTGGAGCCCTGGAAGGGATACTCTGAAGTGGACGGAGAGAGCAGAAAAGCGGAGAAACCTGAAGTTCTGGAAAATAAGCCGGCAGAGGGAATTCTGGCAACAGAGGAAAACTCAGCTGTGGAAAGCAGTGCGGACATCGACTATCAGGGGATAGAAGCTCTTGTGCGTAAAGCAGGTGAAATGCTTAGAAATGCAAAGCCATCAAAGGAAACAATCCACAGGAAAGAGGGACTTGCCAATTTTTGCACGGATTTTGACACAGAAATCCAGCGTTATCTGATTCAGGGATTAAGTAAGATTCTGCCGGGAGCTGTTTTTTTCGGTGAAGAGGATACTGAGGGAAATCAGGGAGCAGGAGCTTCCGGAGAATATATGTTTTATATTGATCCTATAGACGGAACTACGAACTTTATGTTTGATTATCATTTCAGCTGTATTTCTGTGGGACTGGCACACCATGGAAAAATGAAGGCAGGATTTGTATATGACCCCTATATGGATGAAATGTATATGGGAATTCGTGGAAAAGGAAGTACGCTGAACGGACAGAGGCTGCAGATGGAAAATATTTCTGTTACAGAGGGAATTGCAGCTTTTGGATGTGCAAGATATAATGAAGATAAAATGGATATTCTTTTTAAGACTGTGAGAGAACTTTATATGAGAAGTCTCTGCATTCGAAGCGGAGGATCTGCTGCACTGGATCTGTGCAGAATCGCTTCTGGAAGAAACGCGGTTTATCTGGAAATGAAGCTTAATCCATACGATTTTGCAGCGGCTTCGGTGATCATTGAGGAGGCCGGAGGAATGGTTGGACAAATAGACGGGACTTCTATTACTCTGGATCAGCCCTGTTCCATGCTGGCAGGAACAAAAAAAGCAGTGGAGGAAACCAGAGAACTTCTGCCGCACTGACATCAGAAAGGTGGTTTAATGACAAAAAAACAGAAATTCGGGATGAGCACAGTTTTAGCAGGCATGTTACTGGCAGGACTTGTTTTTAGTCCCGTTCAGGCGAAAACTCAAAAATACACCAATACAGATTTTGCCATGAATACGGTTGTTTCAGAAACTTTGTATACAAAAGGAAAAGATCTGAATCCTTCCATTGGGAAGCTTCTAAAAAAAACGGAAGATGAGATTCTTTCCTGGACAGAGGAAGATTCTCAGATCGCGCAGGTGAATCATGCCGGAGGGGAAACTGTTGAGGTTTCTGCTGAGCTTGCTGATTATCTGAAAAAAACACAGCAGCTTGCAGAAGATTCTCAGGGAGCTTTTGATCCTACTCTTGGCAGGGTGATCCGTCTCTGGGATATCGGAGGAGAAAATGCAGGGATTCCTCAAACGGGAGAATTAGAATCACTTCTGGAAGAAACAGGATATGAAAAGCTTGAACTTGATGGAAATAAAGTTACGTTAAAAGACGGCGCTACATTAGATCTTGGGGCGGCAGGAAAGGGTATCGGCTGCGATCTTGTCATGGATTTTTTAGGACAGAATAAGGATGTTTCCGGAATGATCCTGAATCTGGGCGGAAGCAGCGTGATGGCTTACGGAGAAAAGCCGGATCAGTCAGACTGGAGAGTGGCCATACGAGATCCAAGGGAACCGGAAGGAGATTATCTGGGAGCCGTTACTTTGAAGGGTGGAGAATTTCTTTCCACATCAGGGGATTATGAGAGGTATTTTATGGAAGATGGAAAAAGATATCATCACATTCTTGATCCGGAAACCGGGTACCCTGTATGGAACGGCCTTACTTCCGTAACGGTTGTCTGCGGCAGCGGACTTTTTGCAGACGGACTTTCTACGGCGTGCTTTGTGCTGGGAAAAGAAAAAGCGCTGCCTCTTCTGGAAAAATATGGAGCAGATGCCGCTTTTGTGGACGAGGATCATAAGGTATATCTCACAGAAGGAATGAAAGAACGCTTTGAACTTATGAAAAATACTTATGAGACAGATATACTGAAATAGACAAAAGAAAGGATACGCCTTTTTTTACAGGCGTATCCTTTTTGTAATTTCTCCGGCAAGAAGTCCGATCAGAAGTCCGGTTACAACTCCGGAGATCAGAAGAGCCGGAGCATAATAAAGAAGACTGGTGTTTTCCACAATGAGAGAAGCAACGATCAGCTGTCCGATATTATGGGAAACACCTCCGGCAACACTGATACCCAGGATGCTGAAACCGGAAAATTTTTTCATGAGGGTCATGACTGTAAGACTTAATGCGGCTCCTGCCAGGCTGTAGAGGATGCTGAACATATTTCCGAAAAGGAAGCCGATCACCAGGATCCTTACTGTGGAAACCAGGGCGGCTTCTTTCCAGGAATATTTTTCAAGGATAAAAAGAATGGCAAGGTTGGCCAGACCCAGCTTCATGCCGGGGATTCCTGCAAAAAATGGGATCAGGGATTCCACATATCCGAAGATAATGGCGATTGCGGCAAAAAGTCCAAGATATGCTGTTTTTTTATGAGTCATAATTTATACTGCCGTATCAAATTCCGGAGAAATATCTTCGGAGCCTGCGGCTTTTACTCCTTCTATTACTACTTTGTTGGGAAGGCAGACGATGGTTCCTCCAGAGCTTCCCACTGCTTTCTGCTTTATACAGAGGTGGTCGGGACAGTCAGCCCCGGTCATTTTTATTTTGCCGTCTTTGATCTCGCAGACATTGGTCTCTCCGATGGAGATCACCTGATCCTGGGAAAGAGAGTAAGTTCCATATTCTTCCCCATTTACAGTGATCCTTACAGAACCATAGTCCCCTTTTCGTAACAGGAACATAATACCCCACAGGAGCAGGGCCGAGATAAGAATGGAGATGATAAAGACAAGTTCCTTTTTTTTCAAATCAGAGTCCTTTCTTTTATAAAAGTGGATATGCCGACATCCAAAGAGAATGTAAGCCTGTTTTCATAGTTCGAAGCTAATCATAGCATAAGGGGAAAAATCTGACAAGCCTGAGAAAAATCATTGTTTTCCCATTAAGAAAGTGATAGAATAGAATAGATTTCTTGTATTAACTAAATTACGGAGGATTCCGTAGAACAGATTTTTTATAGAATAAAACAAACAGGAGTATATTTATGAACGTGTTTTCAAAATTATTCGGGACACACAGCCAGCGTGAAGTTAAGCGTATCATGCCGCTTGTAGAAAAAACAGAGGCACTGCGTCCGGAAATGCAGAAATTAACGGATGAGGAACTGAGGGACAAAACAAGAGAATATAAGAAGCGTCTGGAAGAGGGAGCAACTCTTGATGATCTGCTGCCAGAAGCTTTTGCAACTGTACGTGAAGCAGCGAAACGTGTTCTTGGAATGGAGCATTACCGTGTACAGATCATCGGCGGTATCATTCTTCATCAGGGACGTATTGCAGAGATGAAAACCGGTGAAGGTAAAACACTGGTATCCACTCTTCCGGCATATCTGAACGCACTGGAAGGCAAGGGTGTACACATTGTTACAGTCAATGACTATCTGGCAAAGCGAGATGCCGAGTGGATGGGTAAGGTTCACGAGTTCCTTGGACTGACAGTTGGCGTGGTTCTGAATGATATGAAGCCGGAGGAACGCCGTGCGGCCTATGGATGTGATATCACCTATGTGACAAATAACGAGTTGGGATTTGATTATCTGCGTGACAATATGGTCATTTATAAAGAGCAGCTGGTGCAGAGAGATCTTCACTACTGTATCATCGATGAGGTTGACTCCGTACTTATTGACGAGGCGCGTACACCGCTGATCATTTCCGGACAGAGCGGCAAATCCACCAAGCTTTATGAGGTCTGTGATATTCTGGCACAGCAGCTGGAGCGTGGTGAGGCCAGCCATGAGATGACCAAGATGGCAGCTATTATGGGTGAAGAGGTCATCGAGACCGGAGATTTTGTAGTAAATGAAAAGGATAAGATCGTAAACCTTACAGAGCGTGGTGTGAAAAAGGTTGAGAAATTCTTTAATATCGAAAACCTTGCAGATCCGGAAAATCTGGAGATCCAGCACAATATTATTCTGGCACTCCGTGCTCATAACCTGATGCACAAAGATCAGGATTATGTAGTAAAAGATGATGAGATCCTGATCGTAGATGAATTTACCGGACGTATCATGCCGGGACGCCGTTATTCTGACGGACTCCATCAGGCTATTGAAGCTAAGGAGCATGTAAAGGTAAAACGTGAGAGCAAGACACTTGCCACCATCACTTTCCAGAACTTCTTTAATAAATATGACAAAAAAGGCGGTATGACCGGTACTGCCCTTACTGAGGAAAAAGAGTTCCGCGATATCTACGGAATGGATGTTGTGGAGATCCCTACCAACAGACCTGTACAGCGTAAAGACCTGGAAGACGCTGTATATATGACAAAGAAAGAAAAATTCAACGCAGTTGTTGAGGCTGTAAAGGAAGCTCATGAAAGACAGCAGCCGGTTCTGGTTGGTACGATTACCATTGAGACGTCAGAGCTTCTCAGCAAGATGCTCCGCCGTCAGGGAATCCAGCATAATGTCCTGAATGCGAAATTCCATGAACTGGAGGCTGAAATCGTTGCTCAGGCAGGTCAGGCCGGAGCAGTTACCATTGCGACCAACATGGCAGGCCGTGGTACGGATATTAAACTGGATGACGTGGCAAGAGAAGCCGGCGGTCTGAAGATCATCGGTACAGAGCGTCATGAGTCCAGACGTATTGATAACCAGCTTCGCGGACGTTCCGGACGTCAGGGAGATCCGGGTGAGTCCCGCTTCTATATCTCTCTGGAGGACGATCTGATGCGTCTCTTTGGTTCTGAGCGTCTGATGAAGGTATTTACTTCTCTTGGAGTTGCTGAGAATGAGCAGATCGAGCATAAGATGCTTTCCAATGCGATCCAGAAAGCACAGGAGAAGATTGAGTTCAATAACTTTGGTATTCGTAAAAATCTTCTTGATTACGACCAGGTAAACAACGAACAGCGTGAGATCATTTACAAAGAGCGCCGTCAGGTTCTGGATGGAGAGAACATGCGTGATTCCATTTATAAGATGATCACTGATATTGTGGATAATACAGTGGACAGATGCTTCTCAGATGATGTAGATGCTGTTGAGTGGAATCTTGAAGAATTTAACACGATCCTTCTTCCGATCATTCCTATCCAGGCTCTTACTGAAGATAAAGTAAAGGGCAAGAAGAAAAATGAGATGAAGCATATCCTTAAGGAAGAAGCTGTGAAGCTTTACGAGACCAAGGAATCTGAATTCCCGGAACCGGAGCAGCTGCGTGAGCTGGAGCGTGTAGTTCTTCTGAAGTGCATTGACAGTAAGTGGATGGATCATATCGATGATATGGAAATCCTCCGTCAGGGTATCGGACTGGTTGGCTACGGACAGAGAGATCCGGTTGTTGAGTATAAGATGAGCGCTTATGATATGTTCAATGAGATGACCAACTCCATTCAGGAGGATACAGTTCGTATGCTGTATCATGTTCATGTAGAGCAGAAGATCGAGCGTGAGCAGGTTGCCAAGGTTACCGGAACTAATAAGGATGATTCCAGTGTGCGTAAGCCTGTCCAGAGAAAAGAAGAAAAGGTTTATCCAAATGATCCATGTCCGTGTGGAAGCGGCAAGAAATACAAACAGTGCTGCGGCCGCAAGGCAATGAAAGCATAAAACAAAAGGGCTGTCAGAAATTCACTGAAAAAGAGAATCTGGCAGCCCTCTTTTGTTCTTTAAGGATTGAGGGGATTTCAGTTGGACTTGTCCGTTTGGCTTATGACAGGAGATTTGATATTATGATAAAAATTGACTTGATTACCGGTTTTCTGGGAGCGGGAAAAACAACCTTTATAAAAAAGTATGCTTCCCATCTTTTGAAACAGGGACAGAACATCGGGATCATAGAAAATGATTTTGGTGCAGTGAATGTGGATATGATGCTTCTAAAGGAACTGGAGGGAGAGAACTGTGAGCTGGAAATGATCGCAGGAGGATGCGACAGAGAGACTCACAGAAGAAGATTTAAAACAAAACTGATCGCCATGGGAATGTGCGGATATGACAGGGTGATCGTGGAGCCTTCCGGGATCTTTGACGTAGATGAGTTTTTTGATGCCCTTTATGAGGAGCCGCTGGACCGCTGGTATGAGATTGGGAATGTGATCGCAGTGGTAGACGGGGGACTGGAAGAAAAGCTTTCGGATCAGGCAGAATATCTGCTGGCATCAGAGGCGGCGTCCGCAGGCTGTGTGGTGCTGAGCAGATGCGATGAGGTTTCAGAAGAACAAAAAAGAGCAGTGACAGAGCATCTGGAGCGGGCAGTGAGAAATGTCCGCTGCAGACGAACATTTGAGGGAGAGATTCTTTCAAAAGACTGGGAAAAACTGACTGTTCAGGATTATGACCGGCTGCTGAAGTGCGGATATCACTCCACAGCCTACGAAAAAAAGCATTTTTCAGAGGAAAAATTTACGTCCCTTTATTTTATGAATCTTCCATTTACGGCAGAAGAGCTGGCTGACAGGGCGGAAAAAATTATGGCTGAACCGGAATGCGGTTCTGTTTTTCGAATCAAAGGATTTGGCAAAAACAGGGAGAGGCAGTGGATGGAAGTGAATGCTGTCCGTGGAAAAGCCATTCTCCGGCCGATAAGTGAAGGGCAGGAAGTTCTGATCGTTATCGGTGAGAACCCTGTAAAAGAAAAAATCGAAGCTTATTTTGCAGAATGAGAGTTCTTAGACACATATTTTTATGAATGACAGTTAAATTTTTTGCTTTTTACTTAACATCTGTTCAGTTGTGAGAAGATATTCTCTCTGCTATGATAAAAGCAGTATAGGCCGATGCGAAAAAAGCAAAGGAGAGCATTTATGAGAATAGGTGAAGTTATCAGAACATACAGAAAAAACAGAAATATGACTCAGGAGGAAATGGCGAGACGCCTTGGCGTTACTGCTCCGGCGGTAAATAAATGGGAGAACAATGTTTCTCTGCCGGATATTACGCTTCTTGCTCCAATTGCAAGGGTACTGGAGACAACGCCGGATACGCTGCTGTCTTTCCGGGAGGAGCTTACACAGGAAGAGGTTAATGTGATCGTTCAGGAGGCGGACGGAAAATTTCAAAAGGTCAGTTTTGAGGAGGCTTTTGATTTTTGCAGGAAAAAGATCTGTCAGTATCCCGGATGCAGCAGGCTGATCCTTCACCTTGCCATGGCGCTGGACGGCTGGAGGATCCTGAAGGGAATCCCGGATTCGGAAAAAATGAAAGAATGCGACCGGGAGATCCTGGGATGGTATAAGCAGGCGCTGGAAAGTGAGGATTCAGAAATCCGGGAGAAGGCGGCTGACGCACTGTTCAGTTATTATTACCGTAATGAGGATTATGAGAAGGCAGAAGCCTGTCTGAAATATTTTTCCCGGATGGACCCGGTGAAAAAGATTCATAAGGCACAGCTCTGTGAAATAAGGGGAGACCGAAGCAGTGCCTTTAAAGAATATGAAGAACTGCTTTTTCAGACAAACAACGTAGCGGAAATGACTCTGGGCGGTATATTTATGCTGGCAGAAAAGCAGGGGGATTTTCAGAAAGCCAGAATGATCACAGAAAAAATGACAGGTCTTGCCGAGCTTTTTGAAACCGGAGAATATCATAAGGTTTCTGCGCAGATGCAGATTTCCCTTATGGAAAAAGACAGAGAAAAAGTCAGAGATTGTATGAAAAAATTAATAGATGCCGTAGAGGAAATGGATGCATGCAGAAATTCGGCGTTGTATGAACATATGGAATTTAAGGAGCTGAGTCCGGAATTTGCAGACCAGATGAAAGCTACTTTATCCGAAAGCTTCCGAAAGGATCCGGTATACGGCTTCGTATTTGAGGAGGAATAACCGTGGGAAAACACACAAAAATTTTATTTACAGATCTGGATGGTACGCTTTTAAACGATCAGAAGGAAGTAACTGCAGAAAATCAGGCTGCTATTGACCGGGCTCTGGAACAGGGGCATAAGATTGTGGTAACAACAGGAAGACCCCTTGCCAGCGGCGTTCATATTGCAGAACGGATCGGACTTACCAGAGAAGGCTGTTATGTGATTGCATTTAACGGCGGTCAGATTTATGATCCTTTTCATAAAAAGACCATTTACGGAAAAACAATTTCAACAGAAGTGGCAAAGCCTTTATTTCAGGAAGCATTGAACAGAGGACTTCATGTGCAGTCCTATTCTGATACCAGTGTGCTTGCAATGGAGGACCGCCCGGAGCTGCATTATTATATAGACAGATCCACGATACCTTATGAGATCGTGCCGGATGTGGATGCGGCATTTTCTTTTGATCCATACAAGATACTTCTGGTAGGACTGGACAACCGCCCGGACCTGGAAAAATACCAGAGAGAATGTGTGGATCCGCTGAAGGGAACTGTGCGAAGCTTTTTTTCTACAGAGTATTATCTGGAGGTGGCGCCGGAAGGTGTGTCAAAAGGATTTGCAGTAAAATGGATGTGTGATCATCTGGGTATCCCGCTGGAAAATTCTGTGGCGGCCGGGGATGCACCTAATGATGTGGAAATGCTCCAGGCGGCCCATGTGGGGGCAGTTATGTGCAACGCTTATGAAGGCATGGCTGAGTATGGCAATTATGTGACAGAACGGGATAATAATCATGACGGAGTCGCAGAGATTATTGAACGTTTTCTGCTGAAAAAAGGTGATGAGTGACATTAGCGAAAATCATGTATATATAGCTATTGATCTGAAGTCCTTTTATGCTTCCGTGGAATGCCGGGAGAGAGGACTGGATCCCATGAAAACAAATCTTGTGGTGGCAGACGCCAGCCGTACGGAAAAAACCATCTGTCTGGCTGTATCTCCATCCATGAAGTCCTATGGCATCCCGGGCCGCCCCAGACTTTTTGAAGTGGTACAGAAGGTGAAGGAAGTCAATGCCAGAAGAAAAAAGCTTGCTCCGGGAGGTGAATTTTCCGGATCTTCCTATATGGCAGAGGATCTGGAACGTTATCCGGAGCTGGAGGTCAGTTATATTGCCGCTCCGCCCCGGATGGCATTTTATATGGAATACAGCACCCGGATTGTAGATATTTATCTGAAATATATTGCAATGGAGGATATCCATATCTATTCCATTGACGAGGTCTTTATTGATGCCACTCATTACCTGAAAAGCTATGGACTTACCGCCCGGGAGCTTGCCATGAAGATGATCCGTGACGTTTTGCAGACTACGGGAATCACGGCAACAGCAGGGATCGGCACAAATCTTTACCTTTGTAAGATAGCCATGGATATTGTGGCAAAGCATATCCAACCGGATGAGTATGGAGTGCGGATCGCAGAGCTTGATGAAATGTCCTACAGGAGACTTTTGTGGGATCATCAGCCCCTGACTGATTTCTGGCGTGTGGGAAAGGGCTACGAGAAAAAACTGAAAGCCAATGGTATGTTTACCATGGGAGATATTGCCAGATGCTCCCTGGGCGGTCCGGGAGATTTTTATAATGAAGATCTTCTTTATGAGCTTTTTGGCATTAATGCGGAGCTTCTGATCGACCATGCCTGGGGATGGGAGCCCTGTACGATCGCAGACATCAAGGAATATAAACCGTCCACCAACAGCATTGGATCCGGACAGGTACTGCCCTGCCCCTATACATTTGAACAGGCGCGCCTGGTGATCCGGGAAATGACGGATCTTCTTGTTCTTGATCTGGTGGATAAACGCCTGGTCACAGATCAGCTGACACTGACAGTTGGGTATGATATCGAAAATCTGACAGATGACAGCCGGAAAAACGATTATAAGGGTGAGATAAAGGTGGACCGCTATGGCAGAAAAATTCCCAGACATGCCCACGGAACGGTTAATCTGGACAGTCAGACCTCTTCCACCAAGAAGATCACCGACGCAGTGATGGGGCTTTATGACCGGATCATGGACAAAAAACTACTGATCCGACGGATGTATCTGGCGGCCAATAAAGTAGTGCCGGAAACAACAGTAAAACAGAAGGAAAGCTTTGAGCAGCTGGATCTTTTTACAGATTATGAAGCTCTGGAAAAGCAGAGACAAAAAGAAAAGGAGCTTCTGGAGAGAGAACGTAAGATGCAGCAGGCGATGCTGGATATCAAGAAAAAATTTGGAAAGAATGCCATATTAAAAGGAATGAATCTGCAGGAAGGCGCCACAGCCAAAGACCGTAATTCCAGGATTGGAGGGCATAAAGCATAAATAAGATGAAGAATTATTTTGGAGAAAGTCATAAATACGATGATATTATCCATCTGCCCCATCATGTGTCAGATAAACGGCCGCAGATGCCTGTTCTGGACCGGGCGGCTCAGTTTGCACCGTTTGCCGCGCTGACAGGCTACGGAGAGGCGGTAAAGGAGACCGCAAGGCTGACAGAACGCAGGATCCAGCCGGATGAAGAGACTTTGGATATACTGAACCGCCGGCTGGAATTTATCAAAGAGCATATCAGTGAGCGGCCGGAGGTTTCCGTCTGTTTTTTCCGTCCGGATCCCCGTAAGGAGGGAGGGGCATATGTGACAGTCAGCGGAACAGTAAAAAAACTGGATGAGTTCCGCCACAGACTGATCCTTACAGATGAAACAGAAATTCCTTTTGAAGATCTGTGGGAAATCGTATTTATGGATACCGCCCCTTGACCATAAAAGGCGGATGGCGGTACAATAGGATATAAATTATAATCCAAGGAGGAAACTGCAATGTTGGAGATTGGAACAAAGGCGCCGGATTTTATACTTCCGGATCAGGACGGTGACATGCATACACTGGAAGAATACAGAGGGAAAAAAGTTGTCTTATATTTTTATCCCAGAGACAATACACCGGGATGCAGCAAGCAGGCCTGTGGATTTGGAGAACTTTATCCTCAGTTTACAGAAAAAGGAGCGGTTGTACTGGGAGTCAGCAAGGACAGCGTAGCTTCCCATAAAAAATTCGAGGAAAAATATAATCTGCCGTTTACACTTCTTTCTGATACAGAGCTTACCTGCATACAGGCATATGATGTGTGGAAAGAAAAGAATATGTACGGCAAAAAAACCATGGGCGTCGTACGTACCACCTACCTTATTGATGAAGAAGGTGTGATCGTTAAGGCTTTTGGAAAGGTAAAGGCTGCAGAAAATCCGGCACAGATGCTGGGAGAGCTTTCTTAAATGAAGATCATCATATCACCTGCAAAAAAAATGAATGTGGATACTGATACCTATAGGGTAGAAGGACTTCCGGTATTTCTGGAGGATACGAAAATTCTTATGAAAGAGATCCAAAAGCTTGGCTTTTCCAATGCGCAGTCATTATGGAAATGCAATGATAAGCTGGCGGAACTGAATTATTTTCGTTTTAAGGAAATGAATCTGGAGAGAAATCTTACGCCTGCAGTTCTGACTTATGAAGGTCTTCAGTACCAGCATATGGCTCCTGAGGTTTTTTCAGAGGGAGCTCTTACATATATTAAAAAAAATCTACGGATCCTCTCAGGGTTCTATGGAGTTCTGAAGCCATTTGACGGTGTGACGCCCTACCGTCTGGAAATGCAGGCGAAGCTGTCCGTACATGGAAAAAAAGATCTTTATGATTTCTGGGGAGACAGGCTGTACAGAGAGCTGACTGACGGAGATTATCTGATCCTGAATCTTGCATCCAGAGAATATGCAAAGGCGGTAGAAAAATATCTGACGCCGGAGGATCGTTTTATCACAGTGGAATTTGGAGAGCGGAAGGACGGAAAAGTAAAGCAGAAGGCAACTCTGGCAAAAATGGCAAGAGGCGAGATGGTTCGTTTTATGGCAGAAAACAACATTCAGGATCCGGAAGAGATCAAATGCTTCCAGGAACTTGGATTTGTCTATGAAAAAAGTCTGTCTGATGAAAAAAAATTTGTATTTATAACAGGATAATTCCTAAAAAAGCAAAATACCCGTTTCATTTCATCTTCTTTTGATGTAAAATAGAAGTAGTATTGAATAAACAGTTGAAGGAGAGAAATCACTATGATCAATTGGAAAAATTTTGACAGTCTTGCTTCCTATAAGGAAATTGCTGATGCAGAGCGTGTGAACCTTGCAGAAGTAATGGCAGGAGAAAACGGCGCAGAACGTGTAAAAAAATACAGCGTTCCTATGGCAGCAGGCATGGCTTATAATTATGCTGCCAAGCAGGTAGATGAAAATGTTCTGTCAGTTCTCGAGAAGCTTGCGGAGGAGGCACAGCTTACAGAGAAATATAAAGCCCTGTATAATGGTGAGGTTATCAATACAGGTGAGAAACGTCTTGTCCTTCATCAGCTTACCCGAGGACAGTTAGGCGATGCGGTTGTTGCTGACGGCGTAGATAAGCGCGCTTTTTATGTAGAACAGCAGGATAAGATCGCAGAATTTGCCAATAAGGTTCATGCGGGAGAGATCACAAATGCCGCAGGAGAGAAATTTACAACTGTTGTTCAGATCGGTATCGGCGGAAGTGATCTTGGTCCTCGGGCAATGTATCTTGCATTGGAAAACTGGGCCAGAAAAAACAATACATTTAAAATGGAAGCGAAATTCATCAGCAACGTAGATCCGGATGATGCGGCAGCAGTGCTGAATTCTATTGACGTTGCACATTCTATTTTTGTACTTGTTTCCAAATCAGGAACTACTCTGGAGACTCTTACCAACGAGTCTTTTGTGAAAGACGCACTGAAGAATGCAGGTCTGGATGCATCTAAGCATATGATCGCAGTTACCAGTGAGACTTCTCCTCTGGCAAAGAGCGACGATTATCTGGCAGCATTCTTTATGGATGATTATATCGGAGGACGTTTTTCTTCCACATCCGCAGTTGGCGGTGCAGTATTATCTCTGGCATTTGGACCGGAAGTGTTTGCACAGTTCCTGGAAGGCGCAGCAGAGGAAGACAAGCTTGCCATGAATACAGATCTTCGTGAGAATCCGGATATGCTGGATGCCCTGATCGGTGTATACGAGCGCAACGTACTTGGATATCCGGCAACTGCAGTGCTTCCGTATTCTCAGGCACTGAGCCGTTTCCCGGCACATCTGCAGCAGCTTGATATGGAATCCAACGGTAAATCTGTAAACCGTTTTGGTGAGCCGGTAGATTATGTAACCGGACCGATGATCTTCGGTGAGCCGGGAACGAACGGACAGCATTCCTTCTATCAGCTTCTTCATCAGGGAACAGATATCGTACCGCTTCAGTTTGTTGGATTTAGAAACAGCCAGATCGGCACAGACGTTGTGATCCAGGGAAGTACAAGCCAGCAGAAGCTCTGCGCAAACGTAGTGGCTCAGATTGTTGCTTTTGCATGCGGCAAATCAGACGATAACCGCAACAAAAACTTTGAGGGCGGACGTCCGTCCAGTATTATTGTGGGCGAGTCCCTGACACCTCAGGCTCTTGGAGCGCTTCTGGCACACTTTGAGAACAAGATTATGTTCCAGGGATTTGTATGGAATGTAAACAGCTTTGATCAGGAAGGTTTACAGTTGGGCAAAGTTCTTGCCAAACGCGTTCTTGCACATGAGACTGACGGAGCTTTAAAGGAGTTCAGCGATCTTCTGAACATCTGATTGAAACAGTCATTAACCAAAAATTTGATTTAATAAAAAACAGGCAGAGACAGTTCAGTTGTGTAGGGGCACAGAGAGCTGTCTCTGCTTGTTTTTATGGATAAGGAGACCTTGCCACGCTGACTAAAGAATAGTATAATACTCATAACTGTGAAAAGTTATCGACAGATTAAATGAACAGGAGATTTTATTTGTTTATGAAAAATTTTTGGTTAATGACTGTTTCAATCA
>OMGX01000866.1_pt1 | contig 15455 bp, 14 predicted proteins | sample 1674381 | NCBI WGS metagenome assembly OMGX01 (sample SAMN05578582, study PRJEB25193) | human gut metagenome | biome: Human Microbiome; feature: human-associated habitat; material: feces | host: Homo sapiens | place: USA:Birmingham | reverse complement strand
GGCAATAGGCTTCGCGCCGGTGCTGACTGCTGGAATATTCCTCCCAGCTTCCATAAGAATAGCTGTGGCCGGTTGCGTAGATGGTTTCGCGCTTGCTCTGGCCGCAATCGCAGCTATATTCCCGATAGCCGTTTCGCGTACACGTTGCATCCTGCTCATAATCCAGAATCCAAGTATGGCTGCCGCAGGAGGGACAAGTCCACGAACCGTAGGAACCGGAACCATGATCTTTATACACATAAGTCCCTAAATTCTGAACATAATGGCACTATAGCGATAGGTAACCGTTTGATGTAATCTCCGGGTTTTCCCCCGCTTCACACCGTGCATGCGGCTTTCACCGCACACGGCGCTCCATCGTCTTAATCTTTTATCTATCTTATCAAACTAACATTGGTGAAACATTTATTGCTGGTTGATATGGATTTCAGCGTTTTTCAGCATTTTTCGCAAAGCGTTGACCTTCGCAAGTTGCGGCGCATCCAGTTCGAGCATCGCCATAAATCTCTGAATTGTTTCCGGCTTCTTCGCGTGGATCAGCTTGTGTACCGGTTCTAAAATCAGAATCAGGTTTGCGTACTGATCTGTACCGCCAAGGTATTTCGGTATCTTGTGGTGACAATGTATGTCACGCAGATTCAGAAAATCCTTACCTGTGACTGCACATTTGCCCCATTGCGCAGAAAACATGGAAATACGGTTATCCGCAAGTTCTGTGCTTCTGCCAAACAGCGGCTCTTTCATCAGTGCAATCATCAGAGATACGTTGATTTCGAGATTTTTATGAATCTCTGCCCGACCCTCCGGCGTATAGGCATTGACGGTGTTCTTTGTGCTCTTGGGTGCTTTGTGCTGAATGAATCCGATTGGATAGACCGGTTCGTCACTGCCTGCTACATATCGCAGCATTGCAGATCTGCCGTATCGTTTCCGTTCAAATTCCGTCAGCTTTCGCCCCTTACGTACCAGTCGGCCGTTATGACCTCGAAGCCGGTTTGCTAAAACCGTCATTACCGCATGATGCAAAGCCTTACAATCCAGACTAACTGCTGTGGCAATGCGGTAGTAGTTCTGCACCCCCATCACCATCGCGTTATATCGCTTGATTTCATCCAGCTCTGTATGATGTGGCGTTGCCTTTGCGATGTGCTTTGCCTGTTCGATCAGATTTTCACGCTGACGTTTCCATGCTTTGTCGCTGATATGTGATCCGACTACCAGTTTCCCGGACTTCGGAACAACCTTGATCTTGAAGCCAAGAAATTCAGAATATCGACGCTTGACATTGACGATTCTCGTCTTTTCCTCTGATACGTCCAGCTTCAGCCGCTCTTTCAACCATTGTGTGATCGCAATTTTGGTTTTCAGTGCGTCTGTTTTGGTACGGCAAAAGATACGAAAATCATCTGCATATCGGACAATGTACATTTCTTTCAATGCTGTTTTTCGCATTGCGGCATATCCATTGCTGCAAATTGTGTTGCCATTTTTATTGACAGGCAATTTGTATTCACTCAACACCGGATGCTCCAGCCATTGACTGTCGATCCAGTGATCGAGTTCATTGAGTACAATATTTGCAAGCAGCGGGGAGATAATGCCGCCTTGTGTCGTTCCTTTTTCTGGCAATATGATCCCGCCATCCGGCATTTTGATCGGTGCTTTCAAAATCTGCCGCAACACATAAAGAAGATGCTTGTCCTGTATTCCAAGCTGCCAAATCTGGCGGAGCAGCTTCGGATGGTCTACGTTGTCAAAGAAGCCTTTGATGTCAAATTCTATGACATAGTGGAGCTTTGAACGCTGCAAGCGTACATAGGTTGCAGCAATCGCGTCCTCCACACTTCTTTGCGGGCGGAATCCGAAGCTGTTCTTGCTGAATTGTGCCTCACAGATCGGTTCCATGACCTGCTTGATACATTGCTGAATCAGCCTGTCCCAAGCACATGGAATCCCCAGTGGGCGCGTTGATCCGTTTGGCTTTGGAATATCTTTGCGTCTGACCGGTTTTGGCCGGTAGCCATGTTTACTTCCTGCAACAATGAACTGTACTCTGCGGACAACCTCCCCGGCGGGTATCTTTCCGATGTCCCCGATGGTCACATTGTCCGCTCCCGGCGTACCGCTGCCGTGATTGGCTTTGATATTCCGGTAGGCCAGCAGAATGTTTTCCCGTTTCAGAATCAAATCCATCAGAGCGGTGAATTTTTCTCCATTCCGGCTTCTGGCATACAGATCGTCAAATGACTCCTGCATACCATAATATTCTGCATGGCGCAAATCATTGACACAGAGTGGTTTTTCCTGTTTCGCCTTTGCCATTAGGCATCACCCCTTTCATTTCTGAATTGAATGACCCTTTTGGTCTTACTCGAATCCTAATACGTTTGATAGATATTTTTTAGATTAAGATGACTTGAGGCCATTCCTCCACTCCCATTACAGGAGCTTCACAGGTTCGACCTCTGCTTTTCGGCACCGGTGCAGCAGCTTATTGTTCTTCGTCTGCTTACTTTTCTGTTGAAAAGCCCGATACCTTTCCTTGTTCCGATTATCCTATCTTTGCATATACCTTTAGGCTTCTGCTATGAGCCTGTTGGCTGGATTGCGCCTGTAACGCAATATGGTTTTTCATAGCTACAACTTTTACTAAACCACACCAACTGCGATTTCTCGCCTGCGCACATTTCTATGCGCCCGAATTGTAGACCCGTACATTCGCAGATTCTTCAGTCGTTTCTGACCATTCTCGCCTTGGGTATTTTATAGACCCCCGGCATATAGGCAGCACTGTCCACCTCTGGACAGCTTTCGTCGCAGATTCTTCCGCGGTACGGCTGCTCTCTGCCGACTTCACCGAGCTTCCAACAATCTACGTTTCCGTTTGCATTGCTGGTCGGAGTATCAGGGCGGCGTTTCAAGGCGTTACCCCATCATTCCACCTGTCGGATAATCAGTTCGCTGATTGTGATTCATCACTTCCTTTTTGTCAGCGTCTAACCTTTTCAGTTAGAAACAAGTCGCACTATAGCACTCATAATACTCCTGATGCCCTCTGGATGTATGCGTCGTGGAAACGTAGGTCCCCTGCAAAGAATACTGCTTGCAGCTTGGGCAAGTGCCGACAATACCGGTGGATGCACGGGATGCAGCTCTTGCAGGTGCTTTCATAATACCGAAATCAGCAACAGTGGATGTGGCACCGTCGGCGTTCAAATACACGCCGTACAGATCATAAAAATACCGGCTGCTTCGATTGCTTGCCGCCCAATCATAGGTGTAGAACGGCTCGGTCGCTTCCGGGTAGCCGATGATGTAGGCGATATAGAGCGTATCGCCGCTGTCGGTTTCCCTCCAAAATGCGTCCTCGCCAATGCTTTTGAGAACGGTTTCGCCGTAGTACATGGTCAGCGTGGAGAGCTTGGAGCAGCCGTAAAATGCGTGCCGACCAATGACCGGCGCGAGGGGCAGCTCTGCGGTGGTCAGATTGACACAGCCCTCAAACCAGTACGCAAGGTCTGGAATTGTCAGCGTTTCCATGTTCTCAAACCAGACTTCGGTAATTTCCTCACGGACAACCGCCCACGGCTGATCGTCTGCACTCGCAAATACTGGCGCTTCACCCGAACCGGAGATGGTCAGCCAGCCTTTGTCGTCCAGTGACCAGCGAATACCGCTGTTCTGGATCGTGCCGGAGGTGGCAGCTTCAGCGGAAACCATGGTTTCTTCGTCGGGCGCGCTGTCATAGACCGTGTGTTCATGTTCTTCGGCGGCAAACGCTGAAACGCTCAACGAGAACATCATACGGAGGACAAGCAGTAATGCTGTGAATTTCTTGAAATTATTCATTATGCAGCCTCCTTCTCGCTCACAGCGGCAATCGTGAAGATCACAGTTGCCGCGTTGACATTGGCGACGGTTTCGCTGGCAGAAACCTTCGCCTTGTAGCGGATGGCGAGATTTTTCTCGGCGGCAATCGCCGGGAACGCGCCGTCCACGAGGGTCAAAGTACCCGCACCCTTGGTGGAACAGCCGTTGATGGACAGCGCAATGCTGTTTTTGCCTGCGCTGAAATCGCCATAGCTGCCGATTTCAAATGTTCCGGCCTGTACGTCAACCCGCGTGACCTTGATCGCGCCGGTCTTGCCGGTGTTCGTGATGGCGGCGTTGTTCGCGCAAACCACATAGCCGTCTACGAGCGAAACTGGCAGCGCAGCTGGGACAGTGCAGGAGATGGGCGAAACCGTGTTGACTACCGTGAGTGTCACAGGAACACGCGCTTCGGTTGTTTCTGCCGCTGAAGCCGTGACCGGAAAGGCAAAAATGAGCGCCAGCGCCAAGAGCAGCACCAGAGATTTCTTCATGTCACTGCACCTCCTTGGGCCAGAGGTACGCCGTATGCAAGGTCAGTTCCGTGTTCAGCGTACCGATCTGCTTTCCGTCGCGGAACACGGTGACGGTCACGGCGCAATCTACGTTTCCAAACTCCGGCGCTTCGCTCAAAGTCAGCGCAGAAATACTCTTGCCCGCCGCCAACTCAAAGGCGTCTGCGATCAGCGTATTGTCCTTATTTCTGCGGATTTCCACCTTGTAAGTGTCACTCTTGCTGTTGTTCACAAACTCGGCTTTCACGCTGGATTCTCCGACCAGAGCATATAGATGAGCAGGAGCAGTAAGAGCAATCTGGCTGTCCGCGACAATCGCGTTGAGCTGTTTTTGGGCTTCTCTGAGGCCGGAAACGTCATAAAAAATGACTTCCGTTTCCTTGTGCTGTTTGGCGCGTTCCGTGATTCTGACCTTGATCGTGTCGATCACGGCAAGCGTGCTGTCGCGGTCATAGATGACCTTGACTGCATCATCCACCCTCGCCACAACCACTTCCGGCATTTGCGTCCCATTATTGCAATACACGGCTTTTGTGCCGCCGCCCCAGACGAGCAGCCGCCCGGTCACAGTCACGTTGTCGAGCGTAACCTTTCCGTCAGCAGCGCCGCAGCCAATGATGAGGTCGCCCTTAATGGTCATGTCCTTGAGCGTAACATCCGCGCATCGCACGAGCAGGTTTCCATCATGGTCTTTGGCGTATTCGCCTTTGACGGCGATATAGCTCTTGATGATGTTTGCAAAAATCTGTGCAAACTCGGCGCGGGTGATATTGTCCTGCGGCGCAAGCACCTTGCCGCGGCCATGAATGTAGTCCGCACCGACCATCGCGCGAACGTAGGGCAGCGCCCAGTTGGAAATCTCGCTGCGGTCAGAAAAGCCGGACAAGTCCGTTTTTGCATAAGCGTCATAGTCCAGCTCCAACGCTCTCGCCACAACCGTCATAGCCTCCTGTCTGGTGATGGGTACGTCCGGGGCCATTGCGGTGTTCGATCTGCCGTTGTACGTTCCCATCTGGACGGCCATTGCGACATCTGCAAAATACCATTTGTCCTTGGAAACGTCCTTGTACTTGGAAATGTCGGCCTTGGCGTAGCATCCAAACGAGCGGTTGATGATCGCCGCCATTTCCGCACGAGTCATATCGCCGTTTGGATCGATGATCGTGCTGGATTTGCCGTACAGAAGTCCGTTGTCCACGGCGGCGTTGACAGCATCCGCGTACCATGCGGATTTATCAAAGTCCTTGAAATCCGTAGCTTTTCTGGCTGTGCTTGCCGCCGATGCGCTGACCGCCAGCGACAAACACGATGCGATGGCGAGAATCATTGCGAGGATTCGTTTCTTTTTCACTTGAATACCTCCTTCAATCCGGAAAGGGGAACGCTTTTGGCGTTCCCCTGATAGCAGGCGAGTGGATTAGACTGCATCCCACGCGATGATGAACAGCACGGACGCAATCGCGGTGTTCGTTACGGCTTCGCTGACGGGCGTCACGATGGCGTCATAGGCAATGCCGATGCTGTTCGCGGAGGTGTCACCCACGCCGGACATGAAGCAGCCTTCAACAGCAGCGTCCAGAAGGGTCTGCTTGGAAGCGTTCTTGTCGTCGGTCAGCTTCTTTTCGCCGTTGCCGAGTGCGAGGGAGAAACCGAACTTGTTGGAGTTGACCTTCTCATGCGCGAGGGTGGATTTATCGCCAAACGCTGCCAGCGACCAGCCCTGTGCGGCTTCGATGCTGACGGAGTTGACCTTGACTGCGCCGAACGAATTGTTGACGATCTTCGCGTCCGTTGCGGTACTGACCGTGCCATCCGTGCCGACTGCGATGGGCAGGACGGTGGGAACAGTGACGCTCATTTTGGTGGCTGCGGGATCGCCGCCGATGCTGCCATCCGCAGCGGAGGACAGGGTAACGGACGAAGTGCCAGTGCCGCCAGAAGTGTTAACCGTGTTGGCGGCAGACGCGCCGATTGCAAGGCTTGCCATCAGGCAGACAGCGAGAACGAGGGAAATGATTTTCTTGGTGTTTTTCATGGTAAATCTCCTTTTTACTGTTAATTTTTAATGGTAATGTTGATGATTGCCCCAGCCGTGCCGATGATCTCGCCGGTTTCCGGGTTCAAGTTGTGAAAATACGCGGTACACTCGTATGTACCGGCAGGAAGTGTGACGTCGAGTTTTGTGCGCTCGATCTTGCTGCCAACAGCGATTGTGCCGGATTCATAGATCTGTTCGCCGGTATCGTTGCGGACGATCTGGACTTTTTGCGGATAGTTGTTGATGCTTTCGTTCACGATCATGAGGTTTCCGTCTGCCGCACCGTCCTCAAAATACGGCGCGGTGTTCATGGAAATGTTGATCATGCCTTCCGCCACTTTCGCGTTCAGCTTCTCCGCAATTTCTTCCGGGCTGAGATTATCCCAGCCGCCCTCCACGGCGCTGGAATCATAGACAATGCCGGTTTGACCACGAACGTCTTCTTGGGTCAGCGGTCTGCTGACCAGACGGGTAATGAGAAAGATGCCCGCGCCAATGGCGCAAATTAGAAATGCGACGGCAAGCACAACGCGGATATTGAGCCGTGCCTGTTTTGGATGATCCTGATATACTTCGTACATGGAAACAGCTCCTTTGTATTTTGTTTTGTATGCTAGGGCGGAATACGATAGCGACACAGCAGGCGATACAGGTCGTCCGCCGTGCATGGGATTTGATTTCCGGGCAATTCGATACCTCCTATCTGAATTTGGGTATAAAAAAACACGACCTTGAAAAAAGTCGTGTTTTTTATGAAATTAGCTGTGCCTCATCCGGCGCGCTGCCTGAGAAACTCCAGAAACAGGTCTTCGATTTCTTTGTCACTCTTGAACTTGCTCAGGTATGGTGCAAAGCGCTTCCGGTCAAAGCTCAGCTTTTTCGGCGGCGCGGCTGCTCGCTGCGTTTCTTTTTCCCGCGCTTCCCGCCATGCGGCGTAGATTGCCTGCTGATCTGATGCCGGCGGCGGACATTGCGCCTGAATAAACGCCATCGTCTGTTTGTTCAACGTATAGCCATCGATCTGGCACATCTCGATAAACGCCGTCTGCGCAGACTCATTGTAATCTGCAATCAAGTCAGCGCAGGCCAGATTCAGCTTCTTTGGCTCATTCTCCACGATCTCAGCAAGCGGTGGGATCAACTGTGCCAGCTTGACAGCCTTGCGGATTTCATACTCTGTCACACCAAAGAACTCGGCCACGATTCCGCGGGCGGAATACTTCTGGCGAGATTCGCCAGAAGTTAAATCCGTGCGGAACCCGTGCCGGTTTCTTGCATCCAGCAACGCTTTATACGCCTTGCCGCGTTCGATGATCGTCAGATCCTGACGCCGCAGAAGATTCGTCGCAATCGCAATGCTGATGGCACGCTGGTCGTTGACAGCCATGACCGTCGCGGGAATATCCGTCCAGCCTGCCAACTTTGCTGCCTCCGTGCGGTTATGCCCGGCCAGAATTTCAAATTCATCCGTTCCTGCAATGGGACGCACCAAAATCCGCTCATACAAGCCGTTTTCCTTCAATTCTTCCGCAAAGGCTTCCAGTTTGCTGTGTGGATAGGGATGAAAGCCAATATCAGCGGTAAAGAACGGGCGCAACTTGCTGATCGGCACGTCACGGAATTGTGTTTCCGTCTGCGGTACGGGCATCTGAAAAATCTGCTCATCCGCCGCGTCACCGGTCTGCTGCTCAGATGCCTGCTGAGTTGCACTCATGCGCCTGCGCAGCATCTCGTTCATGTTCGCTCTAGCCAGGCCGCAGCACCTCCGAGGCGAGATTTCGATAGGATTCCGCTGCCGGATTGCCCGGCTCGTAGTCCAGAATACTCATGCCGGCCATGGGGCATTCCGCAATGCGGATGGTGTACTCGATGGGGCGGTCAAAGACGTGCAGATCGTCGCCGTAGACCTCCCAGACGCTCTGCTGTACGCTTTTGCAGAGCTGCGGCCGGGACTGATACATTGTCAGCAGGATACCGGCGATCTTCAAATCCGGATTGAAATGCCTCTGCACCGAACGTACCATGTCCAGCACATCCGGGATGCCTTCGGATGCGAGGAAGTGGGACTGCACCGGAATAATGCAGTAATCCGACGCGCTCAGCGCATTGACGGTCAAAAGCTCCTGCTTGAGTCCGCAGTCGATGATGATGTAGTCGTATGTGTCGCGCAGCGGCATGAGTACTTGCGCCAGCATCTTTTCCGCGCAGCGCCCGGAATCGTTTGCCGCGCTGTACTGCGAGATCTGCATAACCTGAAGCCGCGCAGCTGCATCCGATAACCGTCGGTTCGCGGGGATCAGATCCGGTTTACCGTCTGTGTGCAGGATGCAGCGCGGCAGATGCAGTTCCAGATCCTCCGGATAGTCGATGGCGGCAAGCAGAAGGTTCGCCAGCGTATATTTCTGCTCGGCTGGGGTGTAACCCATAGACGCAGTAAGATTGCCCTGCGGGTCGTTGTCGATGAGAAGTACGCGCTTGCTTTCATCCGCCAAAGCAGAAGCGAGATTCAGAGCAGTCGTCGTCTTACCGACGCCGCCCTTTTGATTGGTGATTGCAATAACGGCATTCTTTTTCATGTCACACCCTCGCTTTCAGCTTCCTGTTATGATAATCCTCACTCTGCACGTACTCTATCACGCTATCCTTGAAAATATAATAAGCAGGCTTTATAAAGAATGACTTTACTCGCTTTTCGTGAATTAGTTTTGATGTAAATGAAATGCTAACGCCATTTAGCATCATTCTGAGTTGCTCTTGTGTTACAACATCCGGATACTCTTGAAACAACGTCTGATAATATGATTTGTTTTTTTCCACAGTGATCCCTTCCATTTAGAAATTGTCATCGGCAGGAACACGGCTTGATTTGTTCTCTCCATTGTCTCTCCAATACCATCAAACTCGGAAAAATCGCAACTGTCTAAATGGTTCCTATTTTTTCAAAAAACGGTGAAAAGCATTGATTTTCAATGGGTCTTGAACCTGTAGTTCCGTGTACTTCCGCTGTCTTCCGGATGGGATACAAGCCTTAAAATCCCTCGGCATAACAACCGTGCGGGTTCGACCCCCGCCACCGGCACCACTCAGAAATGACCTTTGGATGTCAGATGATCGCGCAAGCGCGACCATCTCGACAGCAAAGGTCTTTCTTCGTTTCCGAATTGCAAACACTTCGTTGGTTTGCAATTCGGTTCTTGTCTCACGGCCGCTTCGCTGAGTCCCGATTCAAGGTTTATAAAATAACTTTTCCCGGAGGTCTCCCCATGTCCCATTCCAGATTTCAAACCGCCCGGAAGCTTCTGATCTTCTGGACGTTCTTCATCGGCCTCGGCGCCGTGGCCGGCGCGGCCGCCATGCTGATCGACCCCAGCGGCCGCGCGCTGGGCATGGACGGCATGCTGCCGTATTTTCAGGTCCTGCCCTTCGCCGGCGTCCTTTTTCAGAACTTCATCTTCTCCGGCTGGGCGCTGCTGATCGTCAACGGCCTGAGCAACCTGACCGCCGCCTGCCTGCTCCTCGCAAAAAAGAAAGCGGGCGTCGTGCTCGGCGGCGTCTTCGGCGTGACGCTGATGCTCTGGATCTGCATCCAGTTTTACATCTTCCCCCTGAATTTCATGTCCACAATCTATTTCCTCTTCGGCCTGTGCCAGGCCGCGACCGGCTATGCCGCCTGGATCTTCCTGCAGCAGGAGTCCTTCCGCGTCGACCCCGCCGACTACCCGCACATCGGCGCCGATCCCCGCCGCCTGGTCGTCTGCTTCTCCCGCATGGGCTACGTCAGAAAGCAGGCCCTCGCCGAGGCCGACCGGACCGGCGCAGCCGTCTATGAGATCCGCGCCGCTGAGCGGACCGCGGGCACGCTCGGCTTCTGGTGGTGCGGCCGCTACGGGATGCACCGCTGGCCCATGCCCATCGAGCCGGTCGGGCTCGACCTTGCCGCCTATGACCACGTGACCATCTGCGCCCCCATCTGGGTCTTCGCCCTGGCCGCGCCGGTCCGCAGCTTCTGCATGCAGGCCGCCGGCCGCATCCGCGAGGCCGATTATCTCCTCGTCCACCACACCCGCGGCCGCTACGAAAACGCCGCCCGCGAGATGGACGCCCTCCTCGGCCTGACCCACACCGGCTTCCGCACCCTCCAGTGCCACACCGGCCATTACCGCACCCGATAAAATTTACGAAATTTTGTTCGCATATTTCCGCAATTTGTGTTATACTGTTTCCGGAACCATGAACTTCGGACATATCTGAAACCAAAGGAGGGAGCCGGATGCCGCAGCGGCTGATCTTTCACGTAGACGTCAACAGTGCCTTTCTGTCCTGGGAGGCGGCGCGCCGCGTCGCCGCAGGCGAGCCGGACCTGCGCGCCATCCCCTCCGCCATCGGCGGCGACCGGGACAAGCGCACCGGCATCATCCTCGCCAAGTCCATCCCCGCGAAAAAATTCGGCGTCACCACCGGCGAGCCGGTCGGCATGGCGCTGCGCAAATGCCCGCAGCTCGTCCTCGCCCCGCCGGATTTCGCCCTCTATACGCGCAATTCCCGCGCCTTCATCGCCATCTGCCGCCGCTTCGCCCCCGTGGTGGAGCAGGTCTCGATCGATGAATGCTTCCTCGACATGACCGGCACCCACCTGCTCTACCCCGACCCTCTCGCCGTCGCACACCAGATCAAGGACGCCATTTTCTCCGAGCTCGGCTTCACCGTCAACGTCGGCATCTCCGAAAACAAGCTCCTGGCCAAAATGGCCAGCGACTTTGAAAAGCCCGATAAGGTCCATACCCTTTTTCCCACCGAGATCCCGCAGAAGCTCTGGCCGCTGCCCGTCGGCGACCTGCTCTCCGTCGGCCGCGCCCTTGCCGAAAAGCTCACCGCCGCCCGCATCCGCACGATCGGCGATCTGGCCCGGACGGACCTCGCCTACCTGCAGAAGCTCACCGGCGTCCGCACCGCCGCCCTCCTGCACGACTACGCCTGCGGCGTCGACCCCTCCCCCGTCCTCGCCGAGCCCGAGGCCGTCAAATGCTACGGCAACTCCACCACCCTCGAGCAGGACGTCACCACCATCCCGCAGGCCAATCAGGTCCTGCTCGCCCTGTGTGACAGTGTCGCCGCCCGCCTGCGCGCCGACGGCCGCCGCTGCCTCTGCCTCACCGTCACCATCCGCGGCAGCGATTTCAAAAACCGCTCCCACCAACGCCGCCTCCCCGAGCCCAGCGACGTCACGCAGGAGCTCTATGACTGCGCCAAGTCCCTCTTCGCCGAATTCTGGGACGGCCGCCCCCTCCGCCTGCTCGGCGTCACCCTCAGTGACCTCACCGACGGCCAGACCCAGCAGCTCTCCCTCTTCCCCGACGAAAAGCGCGACCGCGCCCGCAAGCTCGACCAGGCCGTCGACCAGCTCCGCGGCAAATTCGGCCCCGCCGCCATCTCCCGCGGCCCCCTCACCCCCACCACCCACCGCCTCCACCGCAAATTCACCCCCAAGCCGCCAGATACCTGAAAAAAGCCGCGGGAGCCATTCCGGCTCCCGCGGCATGTTTCATGCTTCGTTCAGCATCTCCAGAATCTTTTTATAGGAAACATCAAAATCTGCCTCCAGCAGTTTCTTCTCCGATTCACCGGCTGTATCATAGCGCCTCACATACTCTTCCAGCCGCCTCCAATGAAAATCGAAGAGATTGCCAGAACCCTTTCCTTGCAGCTTCTCTTTCAGTTCCTGAAATGTTTCCGCTCTAGTCATGCTCATACCCCCAAAAGCTGCTTTTTCTTTGCGTCGAATTCTTCCTGTGAGATAACGCCGGTATCAAGCAATTCTTTATATTTCTTTAAGTCCTCGACAGACGAAGCTTCGTTGGATACCGGTTTACTTGTTTGACGCTCCATCAACAGTTTACTGACAACATCATAAATTTCATCACGATTTTTAATACACTTGAATTTGATTGCCCCGGATGCAGTTGTAATCGCAATGCCTTTTATGATTCCTTTACCGATTGCTGTGATAGAATCAAGCGGCAAATCAACTTGTTGGCCAAAGGCGGCCTGACCATATACACGTTTGTCTGAAACAACAAGATTCATCTTACGAAGCCAGAAATAGCATATTGTTCCAACAATAAGTGTTAACAACATAATGTCAAAAAAGATATTAGACAATCCATCCTCTACAAACCAGTCAAAAGGGTTTGGCAAAAAATATTCCAAATATAGATTCGGAATCGCTAAGAACAGGAATAGCCCAGCAATGACCAATACAGTAATCCAATATGATTTGAAATTGTATTGTTCGCTTTTGATTATAACTTTTTCATCCATTTTTGTGTCTCCTCCAAGTTTTTATTTTGTTTGCCAAGCCTAGTATATAACATTTTGTTTTATATTTCAACATAACAAAATGTTTTCTCTATACTTTTCTGTGAAACTTCCACAAAGGAGACACAGAACATGTATAGACGCATCCGGGACTTGCGCGAGGACAGCGACCTGCTGCAGCGGGACTTGGCCGAATATTTGCAGTGTTCGCAGGTCTGCTATTCCCACTACGAAATGGGCAAACGTGACATTCCCACCGACGTTCTGATCAAGCTGGCCGACTTCTACCACACCAGCACCGACTACCTCCTGGCCCGCACAGACGAGAAATCACCTTACCCAAAGCCCCTGGACTTTGGTCACCAATAGCCTACTTTTATTGTAGCAAACGCTACAGAATTTTGTTATGCTGCCTGCATACTTTTGAAGAAAAGTTTTACTATTCTTGTCGATCCGCCATACCCGTGCAAAAAACGAGTATCCCCGCAGCCTCAAAGCCGCCGGGACTCTCGTTTTATTTTCCCAAACCATAAAAAACCGCCGCGAACATCAACGTTCGCGGCGGTGTGTGAAATGTTCAGGATCGCTGCACCGGCAGCGCATCACATCTTCCCTCTTATGGATCCTCTCCCCCCCCGCTGGCCGAGCAGCTTTTGGGGGCAGAAATAAATAAGATCCCGCATACTCTCGTATGCGGGATCTTGGTGCGCGAGGCGGGACTTGAACCCGCACGTCCGGAGTGGACACTAGAACCTGAATCTAGCGAGTCTGCCAATTCCACCACTCGCGCATCTGCTGTCTTTCGACTGCTCAGATATATTATCACAGATCCGCCCGCTTGTCAAGCAGATTTTTCATTCCTCCGCCTCTTTTTCGTGTTCTTTCTCCCACGGAACGCCGCCCTCCCCAGAGCCCCGCTGCACGAGCCGCATATTTCCTGCAGAGAAGGGACGGATAACGAACCAGTAAGATCCCGTATCCATGCGCATAGCGTGGATCTTGATGAAGAAATCAGTAAAATCGGCAGCCTTCTTGCAAAGACTGCCGATTTTGGCAGGGGCACAAGGACTTGAACCCTGAGCCTACGGTTTTGGAGACCGCCGCTCTACCAATTGAGCTATACCCCTATCTATCAAAAGCAAATGCTGAGTTGGTGGTGGGCCTTCAGGGATTCGAACCCGGGACGATCCGGTTATGAGCCGGAGGCTCTAACCAACTGAGCTAAAGGCCCATAGCATAACCGGCAACAAACCGCCGTTACGGGTGATATACTACCACACCTTCCTTCAAATGTCAACGTTTTTTTTCGGAACTGTCCATGTCACAGTTCCGGCATCACACACCACGGTCATGCCTGCGCTCCCTTCCTGCGGGCAGAGGCAAACGTCCTGTTGCAACCAGATTGAAAATCTGATACAATGACCTTATGGAGCGGTCTGCATAGCCGCCCAGACCACAAGACTAAGCTGGTGAAGGCATGAAAAAAAAAGAGGAATGGATCCTGGTATTCGACTCAGGATTGGGGGGAATCAGCGTCCTGCGGGAGCTGGTACATGTGCTCCCAGAAGAGCGCTTTTTATACTTCGGAGACTCCAAAAACGCTCCTTACGGCGACCGATCCACAGAGGAGGTGCGAGAATTCACTGCTAACTGCATTGCAGCGTTCATCCCCCGGGGGATCAAGGCCGTTGTCGTCGCCTGCAATACCGCCACTGCTGCCGCCATTGAATGTCTTCGGGCCCGTTACCCCGGCAAAATCATCATCGGAATGGAGCCAGCCCTGAAGCTGGCGGCTGAGCGCCATCCAGGTGGGCGAATCCTAGTCATGGCCACCCATGTGACCCTGCGGGAGCAAAAATTTTGCGCTCTGATGGATCGGTTTTCCTCTACCTGCCGGGTGGTTCCCCTGCCCTGCCCGGGGCTGGTGGAATACATTGAGGCAGGCTGTTTGGACACGCCGGAGGTCCGGGACTACCTGCAAAATCTCCTATCCCCCACCTTGGCAACTGGCGTGGACGCCATTGTCTTGGGTTGTACCCATTTCCCCTTCCTGAAACCTCTGATTCAAGAACTGGCCGGACCCCATGTAGAAATCTTGGACGGCGCCTCAGGTACCGCTTGGCAAACCCGCCGCCGTCTGGAAGCAGAAAACCTGCTGCGCTCAGGCACACAGGGCACCGTAGAACTTCATAATAGTCTGAACACACCCGAGATCCTGGAAACTTCCGCATATCTTTTGGAGGCATCCCGGTAAAACCACCGTTTATTCACAATTTTGTCGCTTTTTATTTCCTTCTTATTCATATTCCGTTCAAATTCGGCAGATAAGATAGAGGCGTAAAGGAAATGCGGAAGCCGTGAGCCGCAGTACTTTACAATTCACCTCCTCTTTATTTCTTCCTCTGCTTCCTTTTTCTCTCTCTGATTTCGTTTATGCACATGGAAAGCGCCCTGGTTCGTGCAGGGCGCTTTCCTCTTCCCCCAGGGAAAATCAAAAAATTTTAAAAATAATAGTTGACAACAGCCCCCCCATGTGGTATGATATGCAGGCACTTAAGGGTGCGCGTTCCTATCGCGGAGTGGAGCAGTCCGGTAGCTCGTTGGGCTCATAACCCAAAGGTCGTAGGTTCAAATCCTGCCTCCGCAACCAAATAAGAACCGTGATGGTGGTACGAGGAGTATGCAATTGCGGTTCTTTTATTATGTCCCGAGCTACC
>OMGX01000864.1_pt1 | contig 15471 bp, 16 predicted proteins | sample 1674381 | NCBI WGS metagenome assembly OMGX01 (sample SAMN05578582, study PRJEB25193) | human gut metagenome | biome: Human Microbiome; feature: human-associated habitat; material: feces | host: Homo sapiens | place: USA:Birmingham | reverse complement strand
TCTTCCGATCTTATCCGTCAAGAACATTATATCCAAAGAGGTACGGGTCTTGATGGAAATGTCCCGGCAGTAGGCTTCGTTCATAATGTTCTTGACGGATACGGTCAGATCATCACCGCTGCCTTCATGGGCGGTGTCGATGTTATCCGTGATGGCAATAAAGCGGACCCCATAAGTGGGGAACACTCGGCGCAGGTAGCGTCCGGTTTCGATGTACTCTCGTCCCAGGCGGGAGAGGTCCTTTACAATGACACAGTTGATCTTGCCATCGGTAATGTCCTGCATCATTTCCTTAAACGCCGGACGGTCAAAAATGATACCGCTGTAACCATCGTCGATTTTTTCGGATACGATTTGAATGTCCGGGTTTCGTTCAATGAAGTTCTCAATCAGCTTCCGCTGGTTGGTAACGCTGTCGCTCTCGCTGGAGCGATCATCTGTGTAAGACAGACGAATATAAGCTGTTGCCTGATATTGGCATGAAAAAGCACTCCTTTCCTCCCGGAAGCTCCCGCAAGAAAAGAGTGGATTTCGAGGTTTTCAGTTTTCATCCTTTTCCATACACATCGTAGCACGCTTTTGGAAAAAGAGCGAGGATGTCGATTACCTTAAAATCCCTTGCAGGCATTCCTCCAATGTGACCCCATTGCTGGCAAATGCGGCGTTTACCACAAAATCGCCGCAGCGAAAGCGATAGGGGTTTTTGATCTGGCGAAGAAAGGCCGCAATCCGTTCCTCTTTGGGGAGGTCTTTGTCTACCGCGACTTCACGGATGTCAACCAATTCATCGGTTGTCGTTTGTGGACAGCATTGCGTCAACTGGCTCATAAGGGTTCTCCTTTCTTTGAAGTCGGTTTCAAAATCACATGAATGAGCTGGCAACCGGAGCTGCCAGCTCATGGTATCTGACTTTGAAAAGAAAGGACTGCACCCAACTGATGCTTTGTTGTTGCTAACAGCAAATGGACGCAGCCTTTCAGATTATATCTGTTGCTTTCGTCACATTTGCCACGCACCCCTGACGATAGGGACATTCCTGGTCTCCGCTGGCGCGGATGTCATAACTCCGCAGCGTCGTTTTACTCGTGCGCCGCAGGGTTCCGCCTCAAGTCCGTGGGCGGGTGTGAACAAGTATCTTTAAGCCCCCATGGAGTCCTCGCGCTCGAAGTGCCACCTCCGGGTCTCAGGCTGGCGTTGATCGCTGGGAACAGCCTTGTTTATCACCTCCTTGGCTGTCCATCTTGGCGGCGCGCCTGATTCGCTCGTACATGGGTTATGTACCAGAAATGCCGTCTATTCAATTGTCAAAGTACCATCGAAGGGGAAAACTTGTCCTTCTATTAACACTGACAAAAGGGGCAAAAAACAGGCGCTTCAAATGAAACTTTATCAAAAAATTTTTGCCAACTGTTTCAGCCCACGCCGGATGCTGTCACGGACACGGCTCGGATCTACACCTTCGGCTCCGGCAATCTCATTTACGCTCATCCCCAGATAGTACCGAGCATAAATTCTTTTTGCCTGTTTCTCCGGCAAAGCCATCACGGCGGAGTAAATCTGCTCGCGCAGCTGCTTTTCCTCCAGAAGCATCTCCGGCGTCTCCAGCTTTCGCAGGACCGCATTTTCAATTCCATTCTCACAGTCCAGGGAGTACTGCGCCTTATAGCGATACATTTTTCGCTCATAGGCTGCTTCAGCTCGCTCGTCAGACTGAAACACCGCTTGTACTTCATCGGTTACTTCCAAAAAGGCATCGGTTTTATAAACATCGGGATACAGATCCCGAAGATTGACTTTCTTCATTATGTACCTCCATTTCGATTCACGGGTGATTAGCGGGTGAATCGAATGGAGGCGGGGAACGGCATCGAGGCCGTTTGGGGACATTCGGCAAAAAACGACAAGCAAAAGCGCCAGTCTCCCATTCCAGGAAACTGGCGCAACAAAAAAGATCATTATTATTCCGGTTTGCGCAGAACGATAATACCGACAGGTTGCCGAACTGCCCCGGAGGGGAAGCTACACTTTTTTTAGCAAGTGAAGATTATGAGAACTGTAAAAGGTTAAAACAAACAAAGCGGCATCCTCCTATATGCCGCTGTAAATAACCTTTCTGTCTACGCAGTATAAAGCGGCAGCTATTCAGCAAGCCGCGTTTTCATTGAACCATTACTCAATTAACAGCTGCTCGCCATTATTGAGAGCTATGGTATAGAACAGAAAGCAAGATTTACTTTAGATTTATACAAGATTTGCACAAGAAATACCTATACTTCGAATTTGTAGCCTATTCCTCGAATGCTTTTAATATGTTCTGATGCAGTTTCCGAACTTTTTAACTTTTTCCGTAAATTACTTATATGGCTTGAAATCGCATTGCGTGAATAAAACGAAAAATCATCATGCCAAACAGAATCCATTATCATTTCATAAGTATAGACTTGCCGTTGATTCATAATTAGCAGCGCAAGAATATCAAACTCTTTTTCGGTCAAATCAATGCATACCCCAGCTATCTCTACAGACCTGTACTCTAAGCAGAAAGACAAGTCTTTCACAGTGATGATTGTTAGCGGTCTTCTTTTATCTTTTGGTATTTTCAAACAATTTCTCATACTATTTTTCTCTGAAAACATTTCTACCATAGGATGATTATAGGTATGTAAATATTGAGCAGCACCAAAATGGACACATGCATACCGCTGTTCCTCCGAATATGAAGGTGGCACAACAATAATTGGTACCGCACGTTTTTGTCTCAAGATATCCAAATCGTCTTGTGGAATCACATCAGAGCAAATAGCTACGCATATATATTCTTTAAAAGACAGCATTGCGGCCGCTTGTTTAATATTATCAGCATAGTCAAATTCAATTTCAAATTCTTTCCATCGGCCAGCAGTAACCTCATATTCATTATAGGCGTATCCTACGCCCAATACATGCGGAACCATATGTTCACCTCCTACTACTTCTAGCAGACAGTTCAAAGCTGCCGAGCATAAGTTACCCGGCAGCTCTAAACAAAACTATATTTTTCTATGATGGAGAATGCTTTTTTGCGTATCTACAAATCCTCCGTCATCGATTATTTCCCCAGTAAATCAATGCCAGTGCGCCGGGACCGGTGTGTGCTCCGATGATAGGGCCAATATAAGCAATACAAATCTCAGAATCCGGGAATTGTTCCAACAACCTTTCTTTCAGCATATCTGCTGCTTCAGGGTCATCGGCATGACCTATCAGAATCGATTTACCAAGTTCAGGTTTCCAGCCCTGTTCCATTCGGGCAATCTGAGTGGTAACAGCCTTTTTTCTTCCACGAGGTTTTTCCACTGCTTGCAGCTTTCCTTCGCTGTCCACATGAAGCAACGGTTTGATCTGCAAAGCCGTTCCCATTGCGGCTGCGGCACCTGAAACCCGCCCGCCATGTTTCAAATGGGTAAAGGTATCAACCGTAAACCAATGACATACCTCTAATCGGTGTTCCATGACCCAAGAAGCCAATTCATCAATAGACAGTCCTTCCCTCTGCTTTTTCGCAGCTTCTCTGACTAAAAACCCTTCACCCACTGCGGCAGCAAGCGTATCAATGCAGATGATTCTTCTTTCCGGATATTCCTGCTGTAGTTCTTCAACCGCTAAAAACGCAGACTGATATGTACCTGACAGACCAGAGGAAAAACAGAGATACAGAATATCGGTTCCCTGTCGCAGACAGGGTTCAAAATGCTTAAAATAAATCGTTGGGTTGATTTGTGAGGTCGTTGCAAAATTCCCAGCTCTTTGCAAGCGGTAGAACTCCTTGGCTGTGATTCCTTCCGGGGAACCATATGAGTATTCTGTTCCGCCGATCTCAACATTCATAGGAATCATTTCAACAGATGGCAGACCTGCGGTTAACTCCGGTGCGAGATCTGAGGTGGCATCTGTGAAAATTTGATAGCCGTCCATCACTTCTTACACCCACTACAGCCCTGACAAGCAGCCCACAGCTCATCGGCCTTCGGCTTCCAGGTTTCTGCATAAAGTGTAGTCTTATCACACAGATGGTCAACACTTTCCGGGGACTGATACTCGGTAGAATGGGCACCGGATTTCTTTACCATGCTACGCAGACATTCAGGATTTTCCAGCATAGGACACGGCTGGAACATATTATCATTAAAGGGCTGACCGTCGTGATAGGCCATAAACAGCGGAGACTGATATGCTTCCAGCAGGGTCTTTTCACGGATGTTGGAGTCAGAGTAATGGATAAAAGCGCAAGGCTCAATGTCACCATTGGCATTGATATGCAGATAGTTGCGGCCACCAGCAATACAGCCGTTTACAAATTTCGCATCATTCTGAAAGTCAATTGTGAAAATAGGCTTTGTGCTACGGTATTCGCAGATGCGGTTATACATCTTTTCACGCTGGTCAGGAGACGGGAGCAGCTCCACAGCGGAATCGTTGCCCACAGGCATATAGTGGAAGAACCATGCGAACTTCGCACCGCACTCCACCAGATGATCGAAGAACTCATCCGAGCTGATGGAGTCGATGTTCTTGCTGGTATAGCACCCAGATACGCCGAAAGGCAGCTTCTTTTCTTTCAGAATCTTCATCGCCCGCATAGTAGCCTGATAAGTACCCTTGCCACGGCGGAAATCAGTAGCTTCCTCGAAGCCTTCAATGCTGATGGCCGGGTAGAAGTTCTTCACCCGCAGCATCTCATCGGCAAACTTCTCATCGATAAGGGTACCGTTGGTAAAGGCAGAGAATACGCAGTCAGGATGCGCTTCACACAGGCGGAGCAGATCGTTCTTGCGTACCATAGGTTCACCGCCGGTGTAGAGGAACATATAGGTTCCCAGTTCATTGGCCTGATTGATGATGTCATCCAGTTCCTCATAGCTCAGATTCAGCTTATTACCGTATTCTGCCGCCCAACAGCCGGTGCAATGAAGGTTGCAGGCGGAAGTGGGGTCCATCAGGATTGCCCAGGGGATATTGCAGCCGTACTTTTCACGATTAGCCACCTGCTTGCGGCTGCCTAAGAGAGATGCATTGACAATAAAATTGCGGAAGAACACTTTGCGGACTTCAGAATCAATGTCCGTCCAAAGGCTGTTGATCAGGCGCATCCAGTTGCTGTCAGGCTGCTCCATCACCTTACGGATTTGCTGGCGCTGTGTGAGATAGAGGTTATCCTTATCGAACTTATCCGCCCAATCTAACAACTTGGGGAATGCTTCCTGCGGATTGCTGTCAACATATTTCAGCACTTGATTGACGGCGAAAGCCTGTGCGCTGTCTTTAATAGAATTACTCATGGTTTTGTCTCCTTTTCTATCTTAAAAGCAAAAAGAGCCGATAATCCGCAGCACAAGGCTAACGGGTTATCGGCTCTGCGTCTATGCGTCTGGCTCTGTGATAACTGTGGTATTGAATTGTTTTACGCTGATTATTATTTCCCGTTTGCACTTCGGACAGTATAGCGGAAAATTTTCAAGTACTGTATTATCACAGATTTTAATTCTCGTTTTTTTGTTGCAGTTGGGGCATAATAGCCATTCGTTTTTTTTCATTCTTTGTTTTTCATCAGATAATAGAATATCTATGGACAATTACATTTACAACTCACGCAGTTTCCACCGCCTTGTAGAAACCATTACACACGCGCCCACAATGAGTACTGTTAAGACGATGTAGGAAAGATAGACGCCATTTAGTGCTACTTCATACACATCATAGTACCGCAGAGGGGTCAGATAATCCAAGAAACGATTCCCTGTGTACTCGGCAGTAAAGGCCAACACATAGGCGGCCAATACGAAAACCGTACCGGCGCGTACCGCGGCCTTATAAGATTTGAAAAGGCTGGCAAACAGCAGACCCAAGGCAAAAAAGAGAAGCTGGGTAAAGAACATTCCCATCGTTGTGGAAAGCACCGCTCCCGGCTGATCCAGACCGCCCAAAGGAAGAACGATCGTGAAATAATTGCACACGCCGCTGAACAGGGCGAACACCAGCAGGTTCACTGCTGAAACGATCACCTTCGCCAGAACAATGGTTTTCCGCTCCACAGGCTTTGTGAACAGGTATTCGGATGTTCCAAATTTCTTTTCCCTCGCCACACAGGACAGGCCCAGAGAGATTGCATAGGCAAAGGCCAACAGCCCCTCCCAAAAATAGATACACGCGTACCAACCAAGGGCAGTCGTGAGATCCCCTTTCACACCGAACATGATCATGATCAAGCGAGGAAATTGGCCGACTGTCCGGGCCATCTCATCCAGACTGTCCTTCAAGGATAAAAGTTCAAAATAGCAGAATCCGCACAGCAGTAACATGATCCCCAGCCAGATCAGCAGGGTCTTTCTGGTTTGGCGGAATTCGTTTTTCACCAATGTTTTCATCTTTGCACCCCCTCATGAGCGGAACTGGATGTCTTTTTTCAAAAAGACACGATAAGACAGCACCAAAAACAGGGCAAACAGCAGTACACACCATCCCAAGTAATCCAACTCATAAAAGCCAGATTTGGAAATCTCAGCCGCACTAAAGAACGAGTACGGGGACAGAAAACTAATGGCACGGTTGCTGACAATGTTGGAGAAGCTGGTGACGCAGTACTCGACAAAGACAATTAACCCGGCAGTCAAAAGTGGGCTTCGATTGCGTGAAAATAGAATTCCAACCAAAAGCCCCATAGCTGCAAGGAACAGCGTGACCAGCATGAGGGAAAGAGCAATCAGAAAGAACTCTCCCCAGTCAATGCCGGAGCGGAACAGGGCCAGCGCCAAAAAAGAGGCGAGAAGATATACCATGCTCACGACCACTACGCCGAAAAAAACCGTGAACGCCTTTGCCCAGTAAATCGTTTTTCGGGTATGGGGTTTTGTAAACAGATATTCAGAGGTTCGCTCCGAGCACTCCTTGGTGTGAATGGCGATACCGAAGTGCATCCCGAAAATACCGGACGCAATCATAAAAAAGCTGGTAAGAAACGCATAAATGCCCAACGGTGAGGTCAGATATTCCATGGACACACCAACGCCTTTGTAAAAATCACTCGTACCCAGCGTTTCATAGAGGTCTCCGGTGGAAACATCCATAAAGCTGTAATAGGTAGGCGTCATCACAAAAACACACAGAGCCAAGGCGATGGCCCAACCCAAAATATATTTGCGGTGCCTTTTCAGTTCATATTTCAAAATGACCATGCCCGACACCTCCTTACGCATAGTAGTGCATGAAGATTTCCTCCAAAGAGGGCTCTTCCAAAAGCACATCGTCCAAATGCAGCAGGTGAAGCTTGTCAATAATCGCCGTGATATTTCCGTTATACATAAAGGAAACAGAGGTCTTATCCGCAGTCTCCGCATAGTTCGCAATGCCGGACAAATCAAAGAAATCGCGAGGGATAGCCTCCTTTGCGCTCAGAGAGACTTTCTTATAGCCGCTCTCACGCAGTTCTTTGATGGACTGTATGCCAATAAGCTGTCCCTCTTTCAGAATGGCCACCCGGTCACACAGTTTCTGCACCTCACTCAGCACATGGGAGGAAAAAAACACGGTAGCGCCCCGGCTGTTTTCCTCCTTCAGAATATCATAGAAAGCCTGCTGGATCAGTGGGTCTAATCCGCTGGTGGGCTCGTCCATAATAATCAGTTTGGGCGAAGTCATAATGGCAGACACGATACCCACCTTTTTCTTGTTGCCCAGAGAAAGGTCTGCAATCTTGCGGGACAAATCCAGATTGAGCCTGTCGGCAAGCTCCTTCATCTTTGTCTTGCAGTCCATGCCGTACAGATCGGCGGTGTACTGCAAAAGTTCACGGACTTTCATGTTTTCGTAATAGCTGTTCTCGCTGGGCAGATAGCCCACATCCCTGGCGATGACGCTGGCCTTGGAGTGACAGTCCAAATCGAAGATAGATGCGCTGCCTCCGGTGGGACGGATCAGCCCCATTAGGGTGCGGATCGTGGTGGACTTACCCGCACCGTTGGGGCCGATAAAGCCGAAAAACTCTCCCTGGTTGACAGAGAAACTGAGGTTATTGATTCCTCGATGCTTCCCATAGTGCTTGGTCAATTCATTCAAGACAATCGCTTGTTCACTCATTTCAAATACTCCTCCTTATAAAAATTTTTCCGCAGAATTGCGATGTTCTTCTCAAAATCCTCCATGACAGCCTGAAAATCGAAAGCCGCCGCCCCCCGGTACCCGGCCGCATAGCCCTCGGCCATCAGAAGCAGCATCTGAAAGACCGGCTGGGCATCCTCTGGGTCTTTGAATTTCAAAGCATCCTCTTCCCGCAGAACAAGATCGTTTCGGAATCTGCCGGTCTCCTCCGTCAGGATCGCCAGCGTATCCGTCACCTCGGGAGAATTTTCCTCCCAGGCACTGGTAATAAACTGCAAGATAAAAGGCTGATTTTGGAGCCCCTCCATTTTCATGCGGCTGGATGCCAGAATCCTGTCGAACAAATCTGTTTCGGAATCGAGGGCTTCCTTATCAAATAGTCCCTCTATGATTTTCTTGCAGTATTCCAGCAGGTAAATGTAGAGCTGCTTTTTACTGCCGAAATACTGAAACACAGACGCTTTGGAAATGTGTGCGGCTACCGCAATATCATTGATTGAGGCTTTTTCATAACCAAACTTGCCGAAGCACTGGAGCGCCGCATTGAGAATGGTCAATCTCTTTTCTTCGGTCAGGGCCAAAAATTTGTCCAATTCATTTCCTCCTTTTTACACAATAACCGTTTCGGTTATTTAGAGTATAGCACCAATAACCGAAACGGTCAAGTATTTTGGAGTATGATTCAAAAGTTTTCTTTTTATACTGTTAGACCAACGAAGATTAGTCTCGAAAGTACCGGTGTGTTCAAGTCAGCAGTTGCACGAAAATGTAATTCGTTCAAATACTACTACCTGAAATATAAAATTACATTGGGTGATGTCTATGAAATTTGAACGCGATGAGCGCAAATTTGATTTCCACGATATAGGGTGCGAGATAAAGCGCAAAAGAGAAACCAGCGGGATGACACAGGATCAACTGGCCCTTATCATTGACCGTGATCCCCGCACCATCATATATAACGAAAACGACGGTCAGCATCCGAGCTTGAACACTTTTTATCAGATGGTGACAATGTTCGATATATCGGTGGATCAGTTCTTTTATCCAGACATGAGCGCAGATGACGCTTGCAAAAAGCGCATCAATACACTTGCTGCATTAACACTTGACCGATTCGGTTATTGGTGCTATACTCTGAATAACCGAAACGGTTATTGTGTAAGAAGAAGGAAATGAATTGAACAAATTTTTGGCCCTGACCGAAGAAAAGAGATTGACCATTCTCAATGCGGCGTTCCAGTGCTTCGGCAAGTTTGGTTATGAAAAAGCCTCAATGTCGATTCTGTTATATTACGCATATCGCAGAAAATTAAGTAAGAAAACTGCCAATGACAAAGAGTAAGTTATACCCACGTTATGAAAGGACGTGCTATGAAGGATTCATTGAAAAAAGGATTGATAGTAGGTTCTGCCGGTAGTGCGATTTGTGTGCTTTGGCATCATCTTCTAACCAAAAAGATGATGCAGCTCGCCATGGATCGGGTTGCGCCGCAGGACAGAAGCAACGGAAAAATGCGTGTGTCCGGTTCACCTGAAATGATAGAAACCACTGAAATTGTAAAAAAGGCAGCTGGTCAGCTCGAAAAAAGCGGCTGTGACGTGGTGGAAATCACTGCTCACGACGGAATTTCATTGATTGGGCATTGGTGTCCCTGCGAAGAACCGAAAAGAACTATAGTTGCCATGCACGGGTGGCGTTCCTCCTGGTCACATGATTTTGGTCTAATCGCAGATTTCTGGCGCAATAATCATTGTTCTGTACTCTACGCAGAGCAGCGGGGACAAAATAATAGCGGCGGCGACCATATGAGTTTAGGTTTGCTGGAACGCTACGATTGCCTGGCATGGACAAATTGGATAAACGAGAAAACAGGAAAAAGCATTCCCATCTATCTTGCCGGGGTATCCATGGGTGCAACCTCTGTGCTAATGGCGTCCGAACTGGAACTGCCGGATAATGTATTTGGAATCGCAGCGGACAGTGCATTTACTTCGCTCCATGCAATTTGGAAACATGTCTCCGAAAGCAATCTGCATATTCCTTATGCTCTGCATAAAACAGGTGCCGATAGGATGTGCAAAAAGCGCATCCAAATGGATGCTGATGCTGCCTCAACTACAGAAGCGTTGAAGCACTGCCAAATTCCTGTTCTTTTTGTCCACGGAACAGATGACCACTTTGTTCCAGTTGAAATGACATACGAAAACTATAAAGCCTGTACATCAGAAAAGCGTCTGCTGATTGTTCCGGGCGCTGACCACTGTATGAGCTATCTCGTAGGAAAAAGCACCTACGAGCGCATTGCAAAAGAGTTTTGGGAATTTTGCGAACAGCGGAAAAAGAATCCGTAGATTTGAGTTTGAAGGGGGGGAATCATTATGCGCCAGCGTTGGCTCCGTGTCTTATTCCGTAGAAGGATGTTGACGATACTCCTGCTACTTTTACAGGTATATTTTCTTATATGCCTTGTACTTGGGGGAAGTCAGCTTTCCCGAAATTTCAGTCGCCTACTGACAATCGTCAGTATCATTGCGGTGCTTTATATCGTTTCCCAGAAAGACAAAGGCGCCTACAAAACTGCATGGGCGATCCTGATCCTAACCTTCCCGTTGTTTGGTGGACTGATGTATCTTTTGTCTAATGCACAATCCTCGAAATGGCGCTTTGCAAAAAGTGTCCTCCATACACAACAAAAGGCAAAACCACTCTATGCACTCCCCGGCATTTGCTATGAAAGCGCAACAAAACAACTGCCTGAATATTACCCTCAAATTCATTACTTGCAGGAATACACGGGGTTTCCAATATATGCAGATACAGAAACACATTACCTTACACCGGGTGAACGAAAGCTGGAAACACTTTTGGCGGAACTTGAAAAAGCCGAGAAGTACATATTTCTGGAATATTTCATCGTGCAGGAAGGCGTTATGTGGAACAGCATCTTGGAAGTTTTGAAGCGAAAAACCACGCAAGGCGTAACTGTGCGACTGATTTATGACGATATGGGTTGCTTTCTCACTCTTCCGAAAGACTACGCAAAGCAGCTAAAAAAACACGGTATCCAGTGCGCCGTATTCAATCCCTTCCGACCTGTTCTGACCGTAAAGCAAAATAACAGAGATCACCGAAAAATAGCGGTCATTGATGGAAAGGTGGCTTTTACCGGAGGTATCAATCTGGCAGATGAATACATCAACGCCATTGAGAAACACGGACACTGGAAAGATGCAGCGATCATGCTGAAAGGCAAAGCCGCATGGAGTTTCACACTAATTTTTTTTACAGACGTGGGAAATTTGTACCCATACAGACGAGGACTACGAAATCTTCTACCCATGGAAAGAACAAGAGTGCCCTGTTACTGCAAAGGGGTTTGTTCAGCCATACGCTGACAGTCCAATGGATGAAGAAAATGTGGGCGAACACGTTTACCTGCATATCTTAAACAATGCAAAGAAGTACGTGTATATCAACACCCCATATCTGATTGTCGATGATAGTATGCTTTCCGCTTTGCGTCTTGCGGCAAAAAGTGGTGTAGATATACGCATCATCACACCCCACCGCTGGGATAAATGGTGGGTACACATGACCACACGCTCGTATTACCGAGAGCTGATAAAATCAGGCGTTAAAATCTACGAATATACCAATGGTTTCATCCACTCCAAAACCTTTGTGTCCGATGACCGTACTGCAACAGTCGGGACAACAAATTTGGATTTTCGCAGCTTATATCTGCACTATGAATGTGGTGCTCTGCTCTATGAGGCCAAAGCTGTTATGGAAGTCAAGGAGGATTTTCTGCAAACGCTGGAGATATGCCAACAGGTGACAGAAAAGGATTGCAAAACAAATATCGTAGTGCATCTGCTCCAGGATATACTGCGGCTATTTGCACCACTAATGTAAGGAGGGTCTTGAATGTTTGAAGATATTGAAACACACAAAAAATTATCAAAGTGGATTATCGGAACGTTTACAGCCTGCATTTTGATTTATCTTGGCATCCGACATATTAGTCATGTAGCTGATGCCGTGATGTGGTTGAAAGACCTGCTGAACCCACTTTTAATTGGATTGATTTTGGCGTTGTTTCTGAATGTTCCGTTGGGGGTTATTGAAAGACATCTGTTCCCCAAACATCCGACATCTAGGAAAACGAAAATGCGCCGCCCGCTTGCGATCCTGCTTTCATTTATTTTGGTGATAGGGGTCTTTGTCGGTGTTGCTTTTCTTGTTATTCCCGAATTGATCGATGCAGTATCTATTGTCATATCATCCTTGACGAATGGTCTGGATCAACTGGTGGCATTTGAAAGCACGGCTGACTATTCTAAAATCCCATTCGGAGAACAGCTGTCCCAAATTGATATTGATTTTCTTGAACTGAAAGACAATTTGAATGAATGGTTGAATCAATTGGGAACCACCATTATGGACACTGCTGCTTCCGCATTTGGAAGCGTGGTTGCGACGGCAGTCGATTTTGCGATTGGTCTTGTGTTCTCAATTTATATTTTGGCCAATAAGGAGAAATTAAAAAGTCAGATCACCCGAATTGTCCGTGTATGGATTCCAGCATGTTTTGCCGAGCGGGGCATTCATGTGGCAGCTGTCTGTGAAAAAAACTTCAAGCTTTTTGTAGCAGGGCAAACGACTGAGGCAATAATTTTAGGCAGCCTGTGTGCAATCGGTATGTTAATTCTGAGAATACCATATGCGCCGATGATCGGTGCGCTTGTTGGGGTAACAGCACTGATTCCCTATGTCGGTGCCTGGATTGCTACACTTGTGGGTGCATTTTTGATTCTGACAGTCAATCCTTTTAAGGCACTGGTATTCATTATTTTCCTGCTTACTTTGCAACAGATCGAAGGAAATGCAATCTATCCGAAAGTTGTGGGCGCAAAAATCAACCTTCCTGCCATGTGGGTTTTAGCGGCAATCACAATAGGTGGCAATCTGGCTGGACCAATCGGTATGTTGCTTGGCGTACCTGCCGCAGCAGCCACTTACGCTCTTTTGAAAGAAGCAACCGATAAGCGGGAAACGCATCTGAAAACACAAGAAAAAGAGCAGATGGGTAATTCACATAAACAGAATATATCCTAAAAAAATTATCTCAAGATAAAAACTCATAGTAGGGTGTAAGGACTCATGATATAAAAATATCAAGGGTCTTTGCGCCCTATTCGTTTTTTATATTACAAAATCGGCATTATCATACCTTTTAGCGGGCATAATAAGGTTATTCCTCAAAACAAATCGGCACGATACAATGTTATTGAGGTGAATGATTATGCCGATTGACGATTTAACCGCTTTGGGTCAAATAATGCGGGAGGCCCGAAAGAAAAAAGACCTGACACAGCAGGAGCTTTCAGATCTGAGCCATGTTTCTGTAAAACAAATTGCCAACATTGAAAAAGGGCAGATGAACCCTTCCTATTTGATTTTAAGAGCATTGGCCAAGGTTTTGAACATCTCTCTGGACTCTCTAATAAATCCGGATGTTTCTCCAGAAGATGAGGGAGCCAACCAGATGAAAATGCTTTATTCCAGTTGCCCGTCAGAAATGCGTGAAACCCTGCTGCACCATACACAGGAGACCATGCAGGAATTAACAGAGCTATCTAAGAAAATTGAAGCGAATTGAGCCAGTGAGTGAAATTTGACGGTTTCCTCTCTGGCTCTTTTCATTTCTGCAAAGAAAGCGGCAAGCAATGCCGGTGTTAATACACTCGGCCCACAGAGGGAAAAATCCTGACGTGATTTCCCCCTCTGCTTTGCTTGTTGAGGGCAGCGCCCCCAAGCCCCTTTGAACGCAGAATTTCATTCTGCGGCTACGCGTCCGATGGACGCTTATGACCATGACCGGCTTACCGCTGGCCGTGGTCTTTTTCTTGTTCTTTTTTCTGTTCCTCATCCATTTTCAGCAGCCGATCCACATTGGCCTTTGCCGTCAAAAGTTCCCGCATTTCCTCACGGGAACGCCGGTACTCGGCGTAGGTTTTCTTCTTTTCCTCCAGCAGTTTGGCATACTCAGATTGCAGGTCTTTGACCTTGGGCAGCTTCTTCACTCCCATCTCATCAAAGGCATTTTTTGCCGCCTGATGGAGCAGAATTTCTTGCTCATGTTCCTCCCGAAATTTTCGGGAATAACCGGCCTTGCGATAGGCAACATAGGTCTCGCGGGTCTTGGCATAATTAACGATATGGGTACGCAGGACGGCGATCTCTGCCATGCGTTTCTCCGTCGCCTTAATCTGCGCTGACAGCTCATTGTGATGGGCGGTAGCCGCCACCGCTTTTTCTTCCAGCTCTGTATAGTCCAGTAGGTGATGTTCGGTAAGAAAATTCACGGTCTGCGCCATCTGTTTTAAGTTAAAAACCTTGGCCCAGCGTGCATATCCAGCACCTTTCCCGGCCTGCAATTTTGCCTGAATATCCACCAGCAAATTGACCTTGGGTGGCTCCGGCTGCACGGTGGATTTCTTGCGGGGCGTGTGCTGCTTTTCTCCAGCCAGCACCGCACGGATTTCTGTTTCGCTGTACCCGGCTCCCAGCTTGTCATCCATACGGGCTACATTCTTCCAGCCGGGAGCTTTAAGGCGGATTGCTTTCCCGCGCCGAGATACCTCGCAGCCCATCTCGGAAAGCAGTTGCAGAAGTGTGTCAAAGTCTGCTGGCTTTTGCTCCAGCGCCCGGTCAATCATCACCCGTAGCTGTTCCCGATGGGAGGGCTTGGCTTGTTCGCCCAGCCACTTGTTGTAGCTTTTTCCGTGGGGCTTGGGGTTCTCCACAATGGATAGTCCGTTCTCGATACAAATGGTGTCACTTAAACGTCGAACAGCTCTGGTGCTTCCCCAAAAGTTACGGAACTTCCGGTCACAATCCATATTGACCGCCGACCAGATGATGTGATTATGAATATGCGATTTGTCGATGTGGGTGCAGACCACAAAGGAATGATTGCCTTTGGTGAACCGCCTGGCAAATTCTATGCCCAGCCGGTTGGCTTCCTCCGGTGTGATCTCTCCGGGCCTGAACGACTGGCGCACATGGTAGGCGATCACATCATCTGTACCGCGCACTCGTCCGGTGGCGGCAATATACTGCCGCTTTGCCAACAGAAACTCTGCATCAGCAGTGCGGCTGTCACATCCATAGCTGGTAATCAATTTTCCGTTGTCGGTCTTTTGGGGATTTGCCACATAGTCAATAATATCGCTGATGGCACGGCTCTCAGTCCGACCCTTGCCGATATGCAGCGGCATGATGAGATCGGAAGAGCGTCGTGTAGGGAAAGAGTGTAGATCTCGGTGGTC
>OMGX01000859.1_pt1 | contig 15548 bp, 22 predicted proteins | sample 1674381 | NCBI WGS metagenome assembly OMGX01 (sample SAMN05578582, study PRJEB25193) | human gut metagenome | biome: Human Microbiome; feature: human-associated habitat; material: feces | host: Homo sapiens | place: USA:Birmingham | reverse complement strand
ATACGAGATGCCTAAGTGACTGGAGTTCAGACGTGTGCTCTTCCGATCTGGAATTATTTGCCTTCAGTGTTATTCCTTATAAACCTTGCGAATAATTCCGGGCGTTTGTCCTTGCAAGGAATACAATCGAAAACAGCTCCTAATTTTGGGTTATGACCAACAGGAGATCTGTTAAACGGTAAAGAATCAAACTGTTTGCAACCATTTGATAAATACAAGCCAGAAAGATTACTATTTCCGGCATGAATCCATTCTTCATAATATTTGCTATAATAGCCTGATGAATATTGGCTTTTGATAATAACGTTGTTCATATTATAAAGAAGATATCGCAGCACGTTTTGACCATTACGACCGTTGCGTATAAGATTCCTGCAGTAATCTAAAATTGGAATAAATACCATAGATTTAAGGTTATTTTTCCATTCGAGAGTAATCCTATCATACGCCTTATCTGGGAAGTCCATTAAGGCAGTTAGAGTGTATTTCGTTTGGGTAAGGAACTCACAGATTAATCGTTGTTCTGGATAAGGTACTCTTTTTTTCTCTCCTTTTATCAGCGAAATAAAATTTTGAAATTCACAGTCACGAATGGACACTTCCCAGCCATCAATAATGAGGATAGGCATTGTTTTTCCTAATATCTCAATAGTCTCATGTATGAGATGAAACTTTGATGCGTAATTGCTTTTGATTGGAAGTTTAGTAAAAGCAATTACTCTGTTAGATTTTGATTTGTTTTTTCTATCATCTATAGGTGTGAATGTGATTTCATAATATATGTTTCTGTTTACAAATAGTGGTTTGATTTTCTGAATATAGTATTTATCTTTACTATCACTGTGCAATGACACGGGATGTCGTTCTAATTTTTCAGAAATCTTTTTATAGTATTCCTGTAAAGTATCATCTAAATGAAGAGGAAACTTATCGAGGTTATGTAATAGCTCTATACCAAAGTAGTGCCAGATAAGATTTTTTGCTTCTAGCAGGTATTGGTAATACTTAAGCATTAATCGTTCAGAGCCGTCTTCGTCCAGAGTATATTGTGTGGTGACAACTTCCAGGTAGTTTCGAAATTTATATAAAGTGTACAATTCACTGTTTATTTGTGCAAACTCGATGGCTTTTGCTATGTTTTCAGCAGTTATAGGTATTTCCCTGCCGTTAGCATAAAATTTGAGCATGATGTGATTTACGAACTTTATCAGTTGCTCTAAAATATCTTGAGAAATAGCACCACGAGAATTATTTTCTATTTCATCTAAATGCCTACATATTACATTGTCTATTTTACGGATGGATTCATCAATTGATGGCATCAACATTCTCCTTCCTGATTATTAATATTCTCCATCATCCCAATCATCAATAAATGCGTCGTAAGGGAAGGCTCCTGAAAATTGATCTGGATGAAGTTTTACATACAAATTACGTATTTTGGTTCTGGTACTTCCTAAAAAAGGAGTGACAGAGCCATCAACTAAAAAGCCATTGCTTATATTGTTTAGTTCGCCAAGTAAACCAAAAACATACGATTTTATAGATGGATCAGCAAATGTATCTGCTTTTGACATCCACTTAGTTTCATACAAGTCTTTTATTTTACAAGGCAGAGTCATGTCGATTAATGATGCAGCATAGTTTTCTCCAATGAGAGCAACCATAATCTCATCATAATCTGCTGTGAATTCTTGTAGCAGTAAGTTGTCTTCAGAAGAATAGGGGGATTCATCGGCCAGTTCTTCAGGAAGTTGAACGCTTGTTGTTCCGGTGGTATTGCTCCCATTTAATCCATTTGCTAGGTTGCTTACTGCTTTACCCCACACATCGGCTACTGCCTGTCCAGATGCCAGTACCTTTTCTTCAAGAATATTATGCGGAGTTTTAGCATCGGCTTTTTTAGCACTCTTCGGAGTGCTTTTTTTCTTGCCTGCAGCCTCTCTTAAGATGTCCAAAAACAAGTCTGTAATCTTTGCAGAAGCATTTACTGCATTAATATCTGGAATGTCATCCTTAAATTCATCCGCAAGCAATTGAGCAGTTGTTTCTCCGAAACCTTCAAGATATGTGGAAAAGTCATCATCCTCACTTAAGTTTGCTAATACAAGAGCAGCAACTCTTGAAATACTTGTATTTCCATTGAAGTAAGCTTTGAAAGTATCGAGGCTAGTGCCCTTTAACAACTCCGGTCCACTTTCGTTCATCATGGTTTCAAAAAGGGTCTTCGTAAATATTTTGGTGTTACTTTTGCCACCAATTACATTCTTCAATTTCTTTGCAAAAACCTTAAATTCCATAGTTGCACCACCGTAATAATCTATTTATACCCAAGCCTACCCGTGACTACCAAGTTATACCTACCAGCTTATCTATAATGTGAAGTGTAAGAAGCAGTCAGTAGTACTTGCCGCTTATGAAGGCTGTATGGGGAAATTAATCTACAGAATATTATATCAGAAAAAATTAATAAAATCTATACTTTCGCAACGATACATTATGCGTTCGCAGAGAAATGGTATAAAAACGTGTATTTAAAATTCTTTTATGGTCTTGAGTGAAGTAGTAAAGGAGGTGAACATAATGGCTAAAAGCAGCAAGCAGACTTCGAAAAAAGTAGCTGCAACAGCAAGCAAAATTCTTCGCGATGGTCGTTACGGAAAAGCTTCAAAATCTGTTGCAGGTTCAGCTTTATCACAGGCCAAACCAAGTGGAAAGAAATAATTTCCGCAAACAAGACAGGCAGTGAGCGATTAGATAATCAACCTGCCTGTCTCCCGAAAGGGAGAAAATATTACATTCGTCAGGTTTTTAATTGACAAATCGAACAAATGTTCGTATAATGTAAGCATCGCTACATTAGGAAAATGTTAAACAGCAACAGTAATAATCAGTGTATGGTCAGTTTGACTTTCCCTTTTAACTGGCCTTCTTATCAAGGAGGCGTAGGACGATGCAAAAGAGATTAGAAATTGGCTCGCACGTATTTATTATTGAAAGCAACCGAATTATCACGAAAGTGGTAGTGACAGCAGAACGCGGAGATTTCTGTGTACTAAGATTACCATCCGGTGGTGCTATCCGCCTTAGAAAAAGTAGGATATTTGAAACTAAAGAAGAAGCAGAAATGCAGCTTCCAAGGAAAGTACCGGAGCAAAGTGGTTTCTATCGCCCTCCATATTATTATAATCATTGATTGGAGGCGACGATGGTGAAAATGGGAAAAGAAGTGCATATAGCATGTCCGTGTTGTAAAAACCGAAGATTGTTCGACGCTGACCCAAGCACAACAGAGGGTATCATTAAGATAAAATGTCCGATGTGCAAAGGAGTCATTGCCGTAAGCTTTCATTTAAAGCAAATTCGTACTGAGCAAATAGCCACACAGTAAGTAGTGAGCAAGGCCTGACGAAGTATGGGTGTAATACCACCTGTATTTTGTCAGGTCTTTTTCTGTTGTTTTTGATGTAAAAGAGATTACTGTAATAGCGGTTCTCATACATGGTCCCGCATGACCTTAAACTGCAGGAACATTTACAACATTATATTCAAATGCCTTACGGCGCGCGACGTTTGGCGAGGATATGCATACAGCTTTTTACCAGAACCGGAGAGGTTCTGTAAGGTTGTATGTTTCCCCGCTTTATTGTCGTGCGCTTTTTACGTTTTAACGGAGTGGTTGTCCTCGCCAAATGGCAGTAGCCAAGGCGGAAAGGACAACATTATGAAATTAAAAATCCGTTACGAAAACGAAATCCAGACTATCGAATTGGACGCAAAGGCAACCGAGGAGATGTGGGTCAGTCTGTCCCTTGAAGGTGAAGGACTTTCCCAGAAAGAGCGTGAAGAATTGATTCAGAGGGAATGGAATGAGCAGTTCAATAAGGACGATTACAACAACTGGCACAAGTTCAATCGTCATCGTGGATATAGCAAAGCAGTTCCGGACGAAGAAACTGACGAGGTGGATTGTTCAGAACCACTCATGTCAGAGGTAAAAGATCCTAGAATCTTCTGCAGGCAGGAACTGGAGAAGGACAAGCAGTATGACTATGAGGCTTGCTGTGACAGAATCCGTGCGGCAGTGAAACCGGCACAGGCTGATATGTTGATTGCGATTATTTTGGATGGTATGACTGTGACAGAGTATGCAGACCTTATTGGAGATACTCCAAACAATGTTTCTCACAGATACCGCAGAGCAATCAACAATCTCAAAAAAGTTTACTAAAACGTCCTTTTGCATTGCCTCCTGCGGCTACCTGGTAGGAGGCAATGCCTCTAATAAGGATTTTGGAGGTAGTTCATATGGAATTACAAAAAGAGAAAAAGGCAGAGTTTGTTTCTGCACAACTAATACGCATTGGATTGGAGGGAGAGTTATGGGGATTCGAAACGCAGAAGGCTATATGGATGTAGTTCCATATCAGGCGATTGCAAATATGGAACGTGAGATGAAAGCAGAGGCAAGAAACGGTTTTCGTCCATTGGTTTATATTTGTGCGCCGTTTTCGGGAGAGATTGAAGCAAATAAAAAGAAGGCTACAGCATTTGCGGAGTATGCATACCAGAATGGCTGCATTCCGGTTACGCCGCATCTGTTGTTTCCATTTATGAATGATGAAAGCAAACAGGAACGTGAATTGGCACTTCATATGGATTTGGTTCTAATGGGGAAATGCCAGGAGGTGTGGGTTCTGTCAGAACGCATTACTGCGGGTATGAGTGCTGAAATTGAGAAGGCGCAGCGACGCAGACAGATAGTGCGCTATTTTACAAATGATTTTACGGAGGTGGAATGCTTATGAGAACACTGGCAATCGCATATGGGAATAACCGACAGGCAAAGACCTGGACGAATAAAACGATCACATTTGAGGAACTGAAGGAACGTTTAAAGGTCACCATTCGTACACCGGAATCTGCAGAGGAATACGCAAAGTTCAATAAAGCAAAACGCGACACTGTGAAAGATCATGGTGGATTTGTGGCAGGTGCCTTAAAAGGCGGCAGAAGAAAAATTGATACCGTGGAGCTTCGTTCTATGGTTGCTCTGGATGGTGATCGAATTGATAGAGCTTTTTTAGAAAATTATGAAGAGAATGCACCGTACACATCTTTGCTTTATACCACACACAGCAGCACGGCAGAACATCCACGAGTGCGTTTGGTGTATCCGCTGACTCGTGATGTGACACCGGAGGAGTTTGTTGCAGTTTCCAGATATTTGGCGGATATGCTCGGCATCGATTATTTTGACGAATGTTCCTATCAGCCAAATCAGCTGATGTACTGGCCATCTACACCATCCAACGGAGTGTATGTGTTTAAAGATGTAGAGAAAGAGTGGCTCAATCCGGACGATATATTATCTGCTCATCCGGAATGGACAGATCCGACCAGACTTCCGACGTCTTCCAGAGAAAGCCGAGCCAATACAACACGAACGGCGGAGGTAAAAGATCCCCTTGGTAAGGATGGCACTGTCGGATTATTCAACCGCACGTATTTTCCAATCAATCGAGCCATTGAAAAGTTCCTGTCTGATGTATATGAACCAACGGATAACGAAAATCGATACCACTATATTCAGTCTTCCAGTATGGCAGGTGTGGAAATCATCGAGGAAGGTAAGTTTGCTTATTCCCATCATGCCAAAGATCCTGCATACCTGAAACTTTGCAACGCTTTTGACTTGGTTCGCATTCACAAGTTTGGGGATGATGACAGCAAGAAATCTTTCAATGCTATGTGTGAACTGGCAATGGAGGATGACGAAGTGAAACGTCTTGCTATGGAAGAAAAATTATTGGAAGCGGAGACAGACTTTGCAGATTCTGACAGTGACTGGATGACAAGGCTCAAATATCAGCCAAGAACAGGACTTTTGGAGAATAGTGTTTATAATCTGAATCTTATCCTGAACAACGACCCAGATTTTAAGAACTTTGCGTTCAATGAGTTGGCAAATCGTATCCAAATTACAGGTCCGCTTCCATGGGAGCGTCCGGAAGGAAACTTTTTCTGGCGAGATGCAGACACAGCCCAGCTAAAGTCTATCATTGATATCCGATATTTGGCATTTTCCAGCCGAAACCATGATGTTGCATTTACAAAAGCGGCAGATGACAGACATTTCCATCCGGTTCGTGACTACTTAAACAGTCTTCCAGAGTGGGATGGCGTGAAGAGAGTGGAAGATTTGTTCATTAAATATCTGCAGGCAGAGGATACAGAGTATGTCCGAACGGTTACCAGAAAGACTTTTGCGGCAGCAGTTGCAAGAATCTATGTACCGGGAATCAAGTTTGACTGCGTTCCGGTTCTTGATGGTGATCAGGGAATCGGTAAGTCCACGATAGTAAAGGATTTGGTATCTCCGGAATATTATTCGGAAACTTTGTCTCTTACGGATATGGATGATAAGTCCGGTGCAGAAAAACTGCAGGGATTCTGGGCGGTGGAAATTGGTGAACTTGCTGGAATGAAAAAAGCGGACATTGAAAAGGTGAAAGCATTTCTTTCCACCTGCGATGACAAGTACCGACCATCCTACGGACGAGTGGTGGAATCGCACCCACGCCAGTGCATTATTATTGCAACGGTTAACGGGGAGCGAGGATATCTGCGTGATATCACAGGAAATCGCCGTTTTTGGATTATCAAGCTCCATCAGAAGAAGCAGAAAAAGACCTGGAATTTTACGCCGGAGTTTCGTGCACAGTTTTGGGCAGAAGCCAAAGAAATCTGGAAGTCTGGAGAGAAGCTGTACTTAGAAGGGGATGTTCTTGCAGAAGCAGAAAAGATGCAGCAGTCTGCCATGGAAGTGGACGAGCGTGTGGGTATGGTGGAGGAATATCTGAATACTATGCTTCCAGACGATTGGGATAGTATGGATCTGTTCCAGAGAAGAAATTACCTAAATGGCAGTGAATTTGGTTCGCCAGCCCATGAAGCTAAAGAGCTTCGTACAGAGGTCAGCAATGCTGAAATCTGGTGTGAGTGTTTTGGCAAGTCTTTGCAGGAGTTAAAGCCGACAGACAGCTACAGCATTGCAGCACTCATGAGTCAGATTGATGGTTGGGAACGAACTGCTGTGATCAAGCGTCAGCCGATTTATGGCAGGCAGCGACTTTACAAATTTGGAGGTTAGGAACACAAGAATGCGTCACAACACAACTATTTCCCTTATATTCAAAATCGAATTTATTTCTATAAAAAATAGATTTGTGCCTGTACACACGCGTAAGAAATATATAGGAAATGGTTGTGAAGATGTGTTCCTTGTGTCGGTAAAAGATATGAGAGAACGATTTATAGAAAGAAAATTTGTGGAAGCAGTCAAGAAAAAAGGCGGTTTCGCACCAAAGTTTGTAAGTCCGGGTTTAGATGGCATGCCTGACCGAATCGTACTGTTTCCGATTGGTAAGATAGCTTTTGTTGAATTAAAGGCACCTGGAGAAATCATGCGGCCACTGCAAGTAAGGCGAAAAAGACAGTTGGAAGAACTCGGCTTTTCAGTTTACTGCGTAGATGATGTTTCGCAGATTGATGGTGTAATTAAAGAGATTGGAGGTGATGCCCGATGAAGTTCGTACCACATGATTATCAGCAGTATGCAATTGATTTTATAAAGAATAATGAGATAGCTGCAGTCTTTTTGGATATGGGCTTGGGTTAATGGTAAGACAGCAATTACCCTGACGGCACTATGTGACCTTATCTTTGACAGCTTTGAAGTATCAAGAGTTTTAGTGATTGCACCGCTAAGAGTGGCAAGGGATACCTGGCCTGCAGAACTGAAGAAATGGGATCACCTAAAGGATTTGCGATATTCCGTAGCAGTCGGAACGGAAGCAGAAAGGAAAGCAGCATTAAGAGCAGATGCTGAAATCTATATTATCAACCGAGAAAATGTAGATTGGCTTGTAAATAAAAGCGGTGTTCCATTTCGATTCGATATGGTAGTGATTGATGAGCTTTCTTCTTTCAAGAGCCACCAGTCGAAAAGATTCAAGAGCCTTCTGAAAGTAAGACCATTTGTAAAAAGAATTGTGGGATTGACCGGCACTCCTTCCAGTAATGGTTTGATGGACCTCTGGGCGCAGTTTCGTATTCTTGATTTTGGAAAAAGACTTGGCAGGTACATTACGCACTATCGTAATGCATTCTTTCTTCCAGATAAAAGAAATGGTGAGAGAATTTTTACTTACAAACCGGCTCCCGGTGCAGAGGAACTGATTTATAAAAGAATATCGGACATCACAATCAGTATGAAGTCCTGTGATTACCTGACACTTCCGGACTGTGTGATGAATGAGGTTCCGGTTTTTATGAGTCCAAAAGAGATTCAAATCTACGAAACCTTCCGTGAAGATATGGTGGCAAAGATTAGGGATGAAGAAATTGATGCTGCCAATGCTGCAGTTCTTTCGGGAAAGCTTCTGCAGATGGCTAACGGTTGTATCTATGATGAGGATAAAAAAGCGTGGCAGATTCATGACAGAAAACTGGATGCACTGGAGGACTTACTTGAAAGTGCCAATGGGAAACCAGTTCTTGTTGCGTACTGGTTTCAGCATGATCTTACCAGAATCAAAGCACGATTTTCGGTTCGTGAGATTAAAACATCGAGGGACATTGCTGATTGGAACGAAGGTAAGATTCCTGTTGCGGTCATTCATCCTGCGTCTGCCGGTCATGGATTAAACCTTCAGGCAGGAGGATCTACTCTGATATGGTTTGGACTTACCTGGTCTTTAGAACTTTATCAGCAGTGTAACGCCCGACTTCACAGACAGGGACAAACGGATACGGTAGTGATTCATCACATTATTACCAAAGGCACCATCGATGAAGACGTGATGGCAGCACTCGCAAGAAAAGAGAGGGTTCAAAATGCTCTGATCAATGCGGTGAAAGCAAAACTGGAGGTGAGAGTATAATGGATGCATATGAGAAACTTGCCAATGCCATTATCCTGCAGGCAGTGAAGGATTGGAGGGCGGCGCGAAGAAAACTGAAAAGAAAACCGCAAAACGAAAGTGCAAGGAGTGAACTGGAAAGCTGTGAGAGATTCTTTCGCTCCCAATGGTTTACGACACTGACAGATGTGGATGGAACAGTGATTCTTCGAAAACTTTATGAGGAGGATGACAGATGACCGCAAAAGAATATTTAAAACAAGCCTATCGTCTGGACCATCGAATCGATTCGGATATTGAAGAGCTAGGAAGGCTGCGAGAGATGTCTACAAATATTTCTGCTCCTACGATGGGAGATAAGGTTCAGACAAACCGTAGCACCGATGCTCCTTTTGTAAAATGTCTAGAAAGAATCTATGAGCAGGAGGCGAAGATAAATGCAGAGATTGATATGTTGGTTGACCTTAAAAATGAAATCAGGAATGTGATTGATACAGTCAATAACACAGATGAAAGAATGGTTCTTCGTTATAGGTACATTCACAACTATACCTGGGAGCAGATTGGAGATGAATTGGGAGCAGATTCCCGCACCGTTAGAAGGTGGCATGGGAAAGCACTGGCTCATGTGGAACTTCCGGAAAATCCAATAAAAATATAAAACGCCTGAAATGTCCACATTTGTCCTAAAATGTCCAACTCCACTATGTGATATAGTAGAATCAGCAAAAAAGTACAATGAACCAGCCTTGTGGGAGAAAATTCCTGCGAGGCTTTTCTTATGTCCAGAATGAGGAGGTGAACGAGATGCCAAGAAAACCGAAAAGACCGTGCAGTTATCCGGGATGCCCAGAACTTACTGAAAGAAGATTTTGTGAGACGCACGAAAAGGAAGAGAACAAACGCTACGAGAAGTACGACAGAGATCCTGCTGTACGCCGTAGGTACGGCAGAGCTTGGAAACGCATCCGAGATAAATTTGTAAGCGAACATCCTTTTTGTGAAATTTGTTATGGCAAGGGAATTCTTGTAGAGACCGAGGAAGTGCATCATAAGATTCCGTTGTCAAAAGGTGGAACCCATGAGCGAAGCAATCTGATTGCTCTTTGTAAGTCTTGTCATGCCAGAATCCATGCAGAGAATGGTGACCGTTGGCACAACCGGTAGGGGGAGGTCACTTCTCTACAGGAAAGTGCTTAGGGCAACGGGGCGGGGGTCACACGCACAAAAAGCAGAAATCAAACGGGGGATTAACCCCTTGGCAGAAAGGATGTGTAAAAATGGCGAAAGACGGTACAAACCGAGGCGGTGCCAGAGTTGGCTCCGGCAGAAAATCGAAGGCTCTGGTAGATAAGATAAAAGATGGAAATGCTGCGCAGGTAATTGAACTGCCAACACCGACCACATTTGAAGGTGCAGATGTTCCGCCGATCAAGGAATATCTGAAAGCAAAGCAGAAGATGGGAAAAGACCTATGTGCAGAGGAAGTATATAAAGAAACATGGCTCTGGCTGAAAGAACGAGGCTGTGAAAGATTAGTAAATCAACAGCTTATTGAGCAATATGCTATGAGCGTTTCCAGATGGATTCAGTGTGAGCAATGTATCTCTGAGTATGGATTTTTAGCAAAGCATCCGACTACGGGAAATGCAATTGCAAGTCCATATGTGGCGATGAGCCAGACATACATGAAACAGGTGAATCAGGTATGGTATCAGATTTTTCAGGTGGTGAAAGAAAATTGTTCTGTAGAATGGCAGGGAGGTACGCCGCAGGATGATGTGATGGAACGTTTGCTCCGGACCAGAAAGGGACTGTGATATGGAATTAAATATTTTTATGAAGAAATTAAAGGATTCAAAGGCAAAGCTGACGATGCAGCAGTATCGAACGTTGAAAGGTCAGGCACTGGCAGGAAATGTGGTGGCTGCAGAGAAAGGATTAATGCGATTATTGGAAAGAGGTAGGAAACATGCTGATTAAGAAAAAGAATGTGGCAGACCTTCTGCCAGCAGAGTATAACCCGCGCAAAGATTTAAAGCCGGGAGATGCTGAGTATGAAAAATTGAAACGCTCTATTACAGAATTTGGATATGTAGAACCCGTAATCTGGAATCAGACGACAGGGCGTGTTGTTGGCGGACATCAGCGATTGAAGGTTTTGCAGGAAATGGGCATGACAGAAATTGATTGTGTGATCATTGAGGTGTCCGAAGAAAAAGAGAAAGCACTGAATATTGCGCTGAATAAAATTAGTGGCGATTGGGATACTAATAAGCTGGCACTGCTCATTACAGATTTACAGGGAAGTGATTTGGATGTTTCCCTCACTGGTTTTGAGCCGGTTGAAATCGATGCCTTGTTTAAAGATGACATCAAAGACGGAGTGAAGGATGATGACTTTGATGTGGAGGCAGAATTGAAGAAGCCCACCGTTACAAAATTTGGAGATATCTGGACATTGGGGAATCACAGACTGATTTGCGGTGACAGCACGAAAGCAGAAACATTGGAGCTTCTAATGTGCGGAAAGAAGGCAAACCTTGTGGTAACAGATCCTCCATACAATGTGAACTATGAAGGCTCTGCCGGAAAAATCAAAAATGACAATATGGATAATGCTGCTTTTTATGAATTTCTGCTTGCGGCATTTCAGAATGCAGAACAGGCTATGGCAGAGGATGCAAGCATTTATGTGTTTCATGCAGATACAGAAGGCCTAAATTTCCGTAAAGCGTTTGTGGACGCTGGATTTTATCTTTCCGGCACCTGCATCTGGAAGAAACAGTCCCTTGTTCTCGGCAGAAGCCCATATCAATGGCAGCATGAGCCGGTCTTATTCGGTTGGAAGAAGAAAGGGAAACATCAGTGGTATACGGGCAGAAAGGAATCTACCATTTGGGAATTTGATAAGCCGAAGAAGAATGGTGATCATCCTACCATGAAGCCGATTCCCCTCATTGCATATCCGATTATGAATTCCAGTATGAGCAATTGTATTGTGCTGGATTTATTTGGTGGAAGTGGTTCTACCTTGATTGCCTGTGAGCAGACGAATCGTGTCTGCAGGATGGTGGAACTGGATGAGAAATTTTGTGATGTCATTGTAAAAAGATATATTGAGCAGGTCGGCAGCTCTGAGCATGTGGCGGTTCAGCGAGACGGCTTGACTTATCGTTATGATGAAGTTTTTATGGAGCAGGAAGAATAATTTGGAATATAAATATGCACAGTTTATGCAAAGATAATTTGTAGAGTATTCAGAAGGATATTACTTGCTATTTTGCTCCTTTAGAGCGAATATGTGTACTACCAAAACGAAGGAGGTACATAGCATATGGAAGTAAAATTTAATGTAACAGGAAATGAGCGAAAAGAACTGGTGACAGCGATTGCAGAAATCACTGGAGAAAAACCGAGATATAAGGGAGTTCCGAGTTGTGCATATCAAATTGGCTGCTTCACAGTAGACAGAGTGGGTACACTCACTTGTGAGAATGAAGCAGAAGATGCTGAAATGGGAAAACTTCTAACGAATCTTGCGGATAAGGGGTACACTGGTACAGTTCCGGATAATATGGCGGCAGCAGTCGAAGAACAGCCGGAAGCATCTTTGATAGAGTCGGAAAATAATCTTCAATCAGCCGAGATAGGACTTACGATATCCATGCCAGCAGGTTATTTTACAGAGGATGCACTTGCAAGACTGGAAAAACTGATAGCAGCAAAGGGATCATTGATAAAAAAGGCTTTGGGAATTAATGAGCTTCCAATTGAAAAAACGGAAGATAAAGTTACATTTCCTTGGTTCAAAAAGATGATAGAGGATGCGGATGCAGCTAATGCGTATATACATTTTGTTCATGCACTCTGTGAGATGGCATGTAATCAAAAGCGGATCAGCGTACAGGAAAGAGAAGTGGAAAATGAAAAATATGCATTCCGGTGTTTTCTTCTCCGGCTTGGATTCATTGGAGAAGAGTACAAAGTGGAACGGAAGATTTTGCTTAAAAACCTTACAGGATCCTCTGCATTTAAGAATGGGGAAAATAAGCATTGTGATTCCGAGGAGGTGTAAGGCATGAGATTTCCAAGCAAAGAAATTGTGGAATGTGTTAAAAAGAGATTTCCAGTTGGGACACGTGTAGAACTGATAAGGATGAATGACCCGCAGGCACCGCCGATTGGTACAAAGGGAACGGTTCAAGGAGTGGATGATATTGCAAGTATCATGGTGCATTGGGATAATGGCAGTCATTTGAATGTTGCTTATGGAGAGGATATATGCAGAAAATTGAAAGGCGATGATGAGGAGGAAATTACATCATATTCACCAACCAAGTACTCAGAAGATTGTGTACTTTATGACATCGAATTGACTTGATAATATGTGCTTTTAGAGCGAATATGTACCTACCGAAAAGGAAAACACATTTGCAGGAGGATGATACGATGATGAATTTACAGGAAATCTTATTTTTTAGAGCAAAGGCAGAATTGGATGCTTACATGGATATGAAGAAAGTGGAGTGTTACACCGAAGAGGAGATTGAAAGACAGCGCGAACGTTTCTGCTCCGCTTACCAGATTATCGAAGAAGCAGAACTGGAAAGCGAATATGAAGATTGGAAAGAAAAGAATGCTTAAGTAAAATCGAATAGCATTGAGATTGAGCCGATGGCTCTTTCTCTCGTAGAAGAAATAGTACGGCTTGCCAGATGGCAGGTCAATTTTTATGCTTTGGAGGTGATCATTTGAGAAAATTAAAGAAGTACAAGCCGACCAAATTCAAGGCGAAGGATTCCGTTTATAACAAGAAATTGGCAGATTACGCAGTTTCCTTCATTGAATGTTTGTGCCACACCAAAGGAACCTGGGCTGGCAAGCCATTTGAACTGATTGATTGGCAGGAGCAGATTATCCGGGATGTGTTTGGTACAATTAAGCCAAACGGATACAGGCAGTTCAACACTGCCTATATAGAGATTCCTAAGAAGATGGGAAAATCAGAACTGGCGGCAGCGGTTGCACTTCTCCTTACCTGTGGAGATGGGGAAGAGAGAGCAGAGGTTTATGGATGTGCTGCGGACAGGCAGCAGGCTTCTATCGTATTTGAGGTTGCCGCTGACATGGTGCGTATGTGTCCGGCATTGAATAAAAGAGTGAAGATTCTAGCTTCCCAGAAGAGGATTGTGTATCAGCCGACAAATAGCTTTTATCAGGTGTTGTCGGCAGAAGCTTATTCTAAGCATGGTTTTAACATTCATGGAGTTGTGTTTGATGAGTTACACACACAGCCGAACAGAAAACTGTTTGATGTTATGACCAAAGGTTCCGGAGATGCCAGAACACAACCATTATACTTTCTGATTACAACAGCGGGAACTGACACAAACAGTATCTGTTACGAAACACATCAGAAAGCAAAGGATATCATTGAGGGGAGAAAGATAGACCCGACATTCTATCCCGTGATTTACGGTGCAGATGAGAATGATGACTGGACAGACCCCAAAGTATGGAAGAAAGCAAATCCGTCGCTGGGAATTACAGTCAGCATTGATAAGGTGCAAGCGGCTTGCGATTCTGCAAAACAGAATCCGGGAGAAGAGAATGCATTCAGGCAACTTCGATTGAATCAATGGGTAAAACAGGCAGTCCGATGGATGTCAATGGAAAAATGGGATGCTTGTAGTTTTAATGTAAATGAAGAAGATTTGGAAGGCCGTGTATGTTACGGTGGTTTGGACTTATCCTCCACCACAGACATCACGGCTTTTGTGTTGGTGTTTCCACCAATGGATGAGGATGATAAGTTTACAATTCTTCCTTATTTCTGGATTCCAGAAGACACATTGGAACTGCGAGTCAGAAGAGACCATGTTCCGTATGATGTCTGGGAGAAGCAAGGATATCTTATGACCACGGAAGGCAATGTTGTCCATTATGGATTTATTGAAAAATTCATAGAGAGATTAGGCGAGCGTTTCAATATTCGTGAAATTGCATTTGACCGATGGGGAGCTGTACAGATGGTGCAGAACCTTGAAGGTATGGGTTTCACGGTAGTTCCATTTGGACAGGGCTTCAAAGATATGAGTCCGCCGACAAAGGAATTGATGAAACTGACATTGGAGAAGAAATTAGCCCATGGAGGTCATCCGGTTCTTCGTTGGATGATGGATAACATTTATATTCGTAATGATCCGGCGGGAAATATTAAAGCAGACAAAGAGAAATCCACGGAGAAGATTGACGGTGCCATTGCAACCATTATGGGGCTGGATAGAGCAATCCGTTGTGGAAATGATGTCACAGCATCTGTGTATGATGAACGTGGTATTTTGTTTATCTGATTAGGAATATTTCACTTCATGATTGACATAGCCGTTGTTCAGAAGTATAATTTTAATGAAATTCGGCAAAATGCAAAAATGCCGAAAAACATTAAAATATAATTCTGGAAAATGAGAATGCTTCAATTGAGGTGACAAACTATAAATAGTCAAGTGCTTTTTGAAAAAAGTTTGTGTAATAAAAAAGGGTAACCTTAATAGACCATCTGAAATACGGTATTTCAGATGGAGCAGGTAAAATTATGTAAGGTAGATATTATCTGCTTTT
>OMGX01000855.1_pt1 | contig 15578 bp, 16 predicted proteins | sample 1674381 | NCBI WGS metagenome assembly OMGX01 (sample SAMN05578582, study PRJEB25193) | human gut metagenome | biome: Human Microbiome; feature: human-associated habitat; material: feces | host: Homo sapiens | place: USA:Birmingham | reverse complement strand
CCGAAGAATTCATAAGTCACACACCGGTCACAAACGTATATATTTTGTGAATTTTTTCTGAATAATTTAAAAAATATAAGACCGGATCTCAAAAATGAAATCCGGTCTTATTCTGTCATTTAATATCCAGTACCATCATCGGTATTTTTTATAATTTTAACAATACGGCTTGTTCCCAGACGGTCAGCCCCCAGACGGATGAATTCTTCGGCGTCCTCCAGAGAAGAAATACCGCCGGCTGCTTTTACCTTCACTTCCGGTCCCACATGTTTCCTCATCAGTTCCACGTCCGCAAAGGTTGCTCCGGATTTTGAAAATCCTGTAGAAGTTTTGATAAACTCTGCTCCTGCCTTTGTCACGATCTCGCACATTTTTATTTTTTCTTCATCTGTAAGCAGGCAGGTTTCAATAATTACTTTAAGGATCTTTCCGTCACAGGCTTCGTGAATGCTGCGGATCTCATCTTCAAGCTCCTGATATTTTTTGTCTTTCAATAAGCCGATGTTGATCACCATGTCTATCTCTGAAGCTCCGTTGGCAATAGCATCCCTGGTCTCAAAAACTTTTGTGGCCGTGGTACTGTATCCGTTTGGAAAACCGATCACTGTACAAATAGGAAGCTTTCCTTCTACATAATCAGCACTTCGCTTTACATAGGAAGCCGGAATGCACGCAGATGCAGCTCCATATTTGATAGAATCATCCAGAATCTGACGGATTTCCTCCCATGTTGCAGTCTGTGTCAATAAGGTATGGTCTACTTTACCTAAAATTTCTTTTTTATCCATAACTGTCCTTTCTGATAACTTATTTCAATTTATCCAAGATTGAATGTCCAATGGTTCCTTCCGGCATTTTTACACCGAAATTATCTGCAATAGTTGCCCCGATCACTGCAAAGGTATCTGTATCCTCCAGTTTTCCATTTCCTTCCATAGAAGGGGAATAAGCTACAAAAGGCACATGTTCTCTTGTGTGATCTGTACCTGTATGGGTTGGATCATTTCCGTGGTCTGCCGTAATGATCAAAAGATCGTCCTCACGAAGCACCTTCAGAAGTTCACCAAGCTTCTGGTCAAATTTTTCCAGTTCCTGAGCGTAGCCTTCTACATTGCGGCGATGTCCCCACAAAGCGTCGAAATCTACCAGATTGGTAAAGCAAAGTCCTTCAAAATCTCTTCCTGCAATCTCAATGGTCTGTTCCATTCCATGAACCGAGCTTTTGGATTTATTGGATTCCGTCAGGCCTTCTCCATCAAAAATATCAAAAATCTTTCCAACAGAGATAACATCATATCCTGCCTCCTTTAAGGCATCCAGCGCTGTCTTCCCATAAGGTTTCAGTGCATAATCATGACGGTTGGCAGTACGTTTGAATTCCCCCTTCTTTTTTCCTACGTACGGTCTTGCAATGACTCTTCCAACCTTCCATTCATCCTTCATGGTCAGCTCTCTGGCAATCTCACAGCAGCGATAAAGCTCCTGAAGACCAAAGGTTTCTTCATTTCCACAAATCTGAAGAACAGAATCTGCAGACGTATACACGATCATATGACCTGTTGCAATTTCTTCTTCTGCCAGTTCATCCAGGATTTCCGTTCCGCTGGCACTTTTGTTTCCAATGATCACACGCCCCGTCCTTGCTGACAGTTCATCCAGAAGCTCTTTTGGAAATCCCGTTTCCGTAAATGTTTTAAAGGGTGTGGTAATATGAAGTCCCATCATTTCCCAATGACCGGTCATAGTATCCTTTCCCACACTGGCTTCTGCCATTTCCATATAATAGCCAAGAGGCTTTTCTGCAGCCGGAACGCCTTTCAGCGGATGAAGATTGGCAATTCCCAGCTTTTGAAAATTAGGAATCTGAAAGTTTTCTGTTCTTTCCGCAATGTGCCCCAGCGTATCCGTTCCTGCATCCCCATACTCTGCAGCATCCGGCAGAGCGCCGATTCCCATAGAGTCTACAACAATGGTAAAAATACGTTTAAATTTACTCAATGAAATGCATTCCTTCCTATTATAATGTGTATAAGAATCGTGATAACTTATTTTTCTCTGTCTGCCCGGATCAGTTTGCGGATAGCTTCTACGGCAACCTTAATTGCAGACTCTGTATCATGAACAATCGGATTGTCCAGTCCTGCTGCATTTCTCTCCTGATTTCCCACTACAAGAAAATCAGATCCGCAGCGTACTCTCAAATGACTTGCTGCTACAAACAATGCAGCGGATTCCATTTCCGATGCTTTGCAGCCCAGACGTTTCCATGCTTCCCACTTGTTCAGAAGTTCATAGCTGACCGGCATTCTTTCCGGCTCATGCTGTCCATAAAAAGCATCCTTACACTGAACAACGCCTGCATGATAGGTATAACCCAGTTCTTTTGCCGCTGATACCAGAGCATTTGTAACATCCAGATCTGCAACTGCCGGAAACTCAATAGGAGCATATTCTCTGCTGGTTCCCTCCATGCGGATCGCACCGGTTGCTACAACAATATCTCCGCCTTTTACATCCATTTCAATACCGCCGCAGGTTCCCACGCGTATAAAAGTATCCGCTCCGCAAAGCACAAGCTCTTCCATAGCGATTGAAGCAGAAGGTCCTCCAATTCCGGTTGAGGTCACACTGACTTTTTCGCCATCCAGATAACCGGTATAAGTCACATACTCTCGGCTGTCTGCCACCAGCTTCGCATCATCAAAAAATCCGGCGATCTTTTCACAGCGTTTCGGATCTCCCGGAAGAATCACATAACGACCTACATCACCTTTTCGAATCTGTAGATGATACTGCAATCCCACTTCACCTGAATAATTCTGCATTTTATCTTCCTCCTTTTAGCGGGCCAGATTTTCCGGTCCGAATCCCAGCGGCAGCAATTCTGCCAGACTGTAGTTCAAAATTCCACCTTTTCCATCCTCCAGAAGAATCCGGAATTCTTCTGGAACACAAAATTCACGCATGACCTGACGGCATACTCCACAGGGAGAACAGGTTTCTTTTCCCTCTGTTCCTTCCGGTCCGCCTACAACTGCTATGGCTGCAAATTCTCTCTCTCCTTCTGATACCGCCTTAAAAAATGCCGTTCTCTCAGCACAGTTGCTGGGAGTATAGGATGCATTTTCTATATTGCATCCCGGATATACTTTTCCCTGCTTTGTAACGAGAGCTGCTCCTACCTGAAAGTGAGAATACGGTGTATAAGCCTGTTTTCTGGCCTTATGTGCCAGTTCAATCAGTTTTTTTTCATTTAATCTTCCACTGTCCAGAACTTTTTCATCCATTCTTTTTTTCTCCGATCAGACGTATGGTCTCTGTCACCAGCTTCTTGAAGTCTGCCGCTGCACGGTCTGCTGTCTCCTGTACCTCTTTATGATCCAGCGGCTGTGCGGACATTCCTGATGCCATATTTGTGATACAGGATATTCCACATACATTCATTCCCATGTGATTGGCAGCCATCGCTTCGCAGGCTGTACTCATTCCCGCTGCATCTCCACCCATAGCTCTGCACATGCGGATTTCTGCCGGCGTCTCATAATTCGGTCCTGTAAACTGCATGTATACTCCCTGCTGGATACTTACCTGCATGTTTCTGGCAGCCTTTTTGATGATTTCTCTCAGTTCTTTTTTATAAACTTCACTCATATCCGGAAATCTCGGTCCCAGCTCCTCCAGATTTGGTCCGATCAAAGGACTTGGAACAGCCGTGGTGATGTGGTCTGTGATCATCATCAGATCTCCCGGGCAGAAATTATAATTAACGCCTCCGGCTGCATTTGTCAGGATAATCGTTTTTGCTCCCAGCAGCCCCATTAATCTGGTTGGCAGTACCACATCTGACATTTCATATCCTTCATAATAATGAACACGTCCCTGCATGGCTACTATCGGAACTCCCTGTACATAGCCAAACAAAAATCTTCCCTGATGCCCTGTTACTGTAGATACTGGAAAACCTTCAATATCAGAATATTCCAGAGTTTCCACAACATCCATTTCTTTGGCATAGTCTCCCAGTCCGGAGCCCAGGATCAATGCCACCTCCGGTTTAAATGAAATACGACTTTTCACTGCATTGGTGCATGTGATAAGTTTTTCATAAATTCTATTTCCCATATCATCACCTCTCTATTAATGCTGATACCATTTCATTCATCTTCATGTACTGCTCTTTATTGATACTGAATTTATTTCCTTCTTTTGTGATCCATCCGTTTTCGTGGAACTTTTTGACCGCGCGGTTGACTGTCCGGACACAAAGTCCTGTCATCTCAGAAAGCTCCGCTCTGGATGAATTCACAAAGAATCTCCCGTTTTTTTCGTTTTTCTTATAGGTGTCCACCAGGTAAAGAGCCAGCCTGTCGGCACCCTGCAGAAATAAATAAGCTCTGCTTTTTCTATCTGTTTCCAATAAATAACGTCCTACGGTTTTTGCTTCCCGTTTCAATGCATTGATGTCTGTATTTAGCCATTTTTCATAGCTGTGTTTCGGAATCTTAATGGCAATACAGGGCGTCACTGTTTCTATGGTAGCTGTGTATGCCGGAAGATCCAGAACCAATTCCATACCGCCCATGGCTTCCAGTGTATTTACTCTCATAAAATCATACACGATCCCATAGATCCTGTAATCTGCTGCCCGTATGATTCCCTTGATGATCAGATAAATATATTTGACCGGTTCGTTTTCTCTGATAAATGTATAGTCCTTTTCCATCCTAATGATCTGGAAAGAATCGATGAGCCACATAGGAGCGCCGGCGAAATATGCCTTTAGTTCCTCATATTTTTCAGGTTCTATTTCTCCAAGAACAGATATGGCATTATACAGATAGTCACTCATGATCTTTCACCTCATTTAGGAAAACAGGCTGTCCCACTTACCTGTGCGACAGCCTTTTTTGTTATTAAGTCAATAGTTTCTCCGTTCTGCTGATTCCATTACTGGATCAGTTCTACTTTTACATTGTCTGCCGGAACATCTGTTGCACTTGCTGCAACTGTATCACTTTCTACTTTGATGCTTCCGTCAACCAGACCCTGGAAAAGCTTGTCATAAGTAGCCTGGTCAAATTTTTCAAATTTGGATGTTTCCATCGGCAGTAAGATACCGTTGTCGGCTGCTGTAAGAGTTACAGATTTTCCGCCTTCAAAGGTTCCGTCATAATAAGATTTTACAGTATTGTATACAGAATCGCCAAGGTTCTTCATAGCAGATGTAATAACTGTGTCAGACTCAGAAGACTGGTCAACGTCTACACCGATCACTTTGCCGCCAGAGGTCTCTGCCGCTTTCATAACAGAGTTTCCAACTGCACCGCCGCATGCAAAGATTACTTCTGTTCCTTCGTTATACCATGCAGCTGCTTTTGCATTATTTTCCGGAGTTGCGTCAAAGTTTCCTACATAAGTATATTTCATGGATACTTCTTCTACGCCAAGCTCTTTTGCAGCTGCGTCAGCACCCTGAATAAATCCATAACCGTAACGGATTACTGCAGGAACTGCAATACCGCCCATGAATCCAAGCTTTGTATAGCCTTCTGCTACTGCTGCATAACCAGCCAGATAACCAGCCTGCTCCTCTGCATAGAAGATAGACTCTACATTTTTTTCAATTCTCTGACCCTCATTAGGATCTGTAGGAGCTGCATCAATAATAATAAATTTTACGTCCGGATATTTATCCTGTGCTTCCAGAACAGGATACTCAAACAGGAATCCCGGAGTTACGATAACCTTCGCACCGCCTTTTACAGCAAGGTCAATGGATGTGAGGCATGCAGCATCTGATTTTTCAGCTGGTTTGTAATACTTGCAGGTAAGATCATTGTCTTTTGCATATGCCTCCAGTCCTTCCCAGGATCCCTGGTTAAAGGATTTGTCATCAATAGTTCCTACGTCTGTGATCAGAGCAAGTTCATATCCCTCATCTGCATGAACAGTTGCAGCTCCTCCCAGAACCATCACGCCTGCCAGTAATAAACTTAATAATTTTTTCATCATGTTTTTGTCCTCCTTTGGGTTTTTTATGTAAATTAATAAGTTTTCAGGTAAAAATAAACGTTTATCTGCTTCCCTTATCATATGGAATTCCCTCTGCCCGCGGAGCCTGAGAATTCTTTGAAGAAAAGATCAGAACGATCAGCGTTGCAACATAAGGGATCGTCTTATAAATCTCATTTGGGATCGGCAGAGATTTCAGTATCGGAATGGCTGAATATGCACTTGCCAGTGTCTTCATAATACCGAAGAAAAATGCTGCCATAAGGATTTTCCCGCTTCTCCACTGTCCGAAGATCAATACGGCAATGGCAAGGAATCCATATCCAGCTACAGTTGCATTAAAGTTTGTAGATGTCGGAACCACGAATACCAGACCGCCGATTCCGGCAAGTACGCCGGAAATGATAACACCTGCATAACGGATCCCGGCTACATTTACTCCAACAGAGTCTGCTGCACCCGGATGTTCACCGCAGGCACGGAGACGAAGACCGAATCTTGTCTTTTTGATTGCAAATGCTGCCACAAGGAAAATACCAATGCCGATAAATGTAGTAATATAACAATTCTGGAAAAACATTGGTCCGATCACCGGAATGCTTCCAAGCACCGGAACCTTTGCAATATAAAAAGTATCGGTAAAGGGAATCTGCTGGGATCCCTGAATCATACGAGCCACATAAATTGCAAATGCCGGAGCAAACATGTTAAGAGCTGTACCACTGATCGTCTGATCTGCTTTCATGTTTACAGAAGCAAATGCATGGAGCAGAGAAAATATCCCGCCTACTGCACCTGCGATCAGAACTGCCAGAATCAACAGAAGCTGTCCGCTGATGCTGTCCTGAAAGATGTTGATAAAGAAAATTCCTACAAAGGCTCCCATAACCATAATACCTTCCAGAGCAATGTTGATAACACCGCTTCGTTCCGAATACATAGCACCGATGGCCACGATCAGAAGAGGGATCGCAAAATACATGGTCTGCTGAATGATAAAATATAATACGCTCATGCCTATGCCTCCTTTCCTTTATCTGTGCCAACTGCTTTTGCTTCTGCTTTTTTTGCCCGTTTCATCTGGATCTTATGGATCATTGTCTTAAACAGAAGAGACAGGGCACCGCAGTAAACGATTGCTGCAATAATAATGTCGATTGCTTCTGATACAAAATCAAAAAGCTGCATATTGTAGCCGCCTACAGTAATATGTCCGATAAAAAGTCCTGAGAACAGGATACCGATCGGATTGGAAAGTCCGAGGAGGGCTACGGAGATTCCTGAAAATCCTTCCGGTGCAATGATATCAAGTACCTGAAGATATTTTCCGGATCCTGCCAGATACAGCAAAGCGCCGCCAAGACCTGCAAGAGCACCGGAGATCACCATGGAAAGAACAATATTTCTCTTTTCATTGATTCCGGCATATTTGCTTGCGTGAGGATTAAGACCACAGGCCTTTAATTCATACCCGAAAGTTGTCTTGTTCAGGATCACATAGATCAGGATCACACAAAGTACTGCAATAAAAATCCCAATATTCAGGCTTGCGCCTACAAAAATCTTGTCCAGTCCGGCTTTGGGCAGTATTGCGCTTTTTGCCACAGCCACAGACTGATTCTTCAGCGGGTCATAAATATAGTTGCGTACCAGAAGGTTCACTATATACATGCCGATGTAATTCATCATAATTGCTGAAATAACTTCATTTACATTGAAGAAGGCTTTCAGGATTCCCGGAATGCTTCCCACCAGAGCTCCTACCAGTATTGCTGCCAAAAGGGCTATCAGCCAGTGAATAGAAGCCGGAAGGAACGTCCATTTGATTCCTACATATACAGCAGCAAAAGCTCCTGCTGTAAACTGTCCGGATGCTCCGATATTAAAAAGACCTGTTTTAAAAGCAAATCCTACAGAAAGACCTGTCATAATGATCGGAGTCGCATAGTAAAGAACGTCGCCTACTCCTTTCATGCCGTCTGTAAAGCCGCCTTTTATGATCATCATAAATCCATTTACGGCCTGGCTGGGATTACTTGCAAGAAGGATGATGAATCCAAACAGCAGACCACAGATGATCGCCAGGATAGAAGAACTGAAATTAACAAATCCTTCTCCTTTAAATATAGATTTACGTTTACTGTTCATTCTTCACACTCCTTTTTGCACCTGCCATATAAAGACCAAGTTCCTCTGTTGTGATCTCTTTCGGATTCAGATCGGCAACGATCTCTCCCTCATACATAACCACAATACGGTCGCTTAAGTTCATTACCTCATCAAGTTCCAGGGATACCAGAAGAACCGCTTTTCCTGCATCTCTCTGTGCTACAAGCTGCTTATGGATGTACTCAATGGCTCCTACGTCAAGTCCTCGCACCGGCTGCACTGCAATTACGATCTCCGGATTTCTGTCAAGCTCTCTGGCAATAATGGCTTTCTGCTGATTTCCGCCGGACATACCTCTGGCACTGCTGGTTTCTCCGTGACTGGAACGGATGTCAAATTTTTTGATCAGTTCTTTTGCATATTCACGGATTGCATCAAACTTCAGAAATCCATGTTTCTGAAAGCGGTCTGTATAGTAAGTCTGAAGTACAAGATTCTCCTGAAGCGTATAGTCAAGGACCAGTCCGTCTTTATGGCGGTCTTCAGGGATATGAGCCATACCATCGATACATTTCTGACGAATGCTTTCCTTTGTAATATCTTTTCCGTTTAAGATCACCTGCCCGCTGTCCAGAGGCATCAGACCTGTAATTCCATATACCAGCTCCGATTGTCCGTTTCCGTCAATACCGGCCACACAAAGGATTTCACCTTTACGAACCTCAAAAGAAACATTTTTGACAGCTTCTTTTCCTGAAGCTTTGCTTTTGATGGTCAGATTTTTCACTTCCAGAACTGCATCTCCGGGATTCATTTCTGTTTTTTCCACGTTCAGGTTTACTTTTCTTCCTACCATCATTTCAGACATCTGTTCTTTGGTGGTATCTGCCACATTGATGGTACCGATGTATTTGCCTTTGCGCAAAACACTGCAGCGATCTGCTACTTCCTTGATCTCATTCAGCTTATGAGTAATAAAAATAATGGATTTTCCTTCTGCCACAAGCTGCTTCATTACCTTCATAAGCTCATGGATTTCCTGAGGTGTCAGTACTGCAGTAGGCTCGTCGAAGATTAAAATATCATTGTCGCAGTACAGCATTTTAAGGATTTCAACTCTTTGCTGCATTCCTACGGTAATATCAGAGATGTAGGCGTCCGGATCAATTTTAAATTTGTACTTTTCACTGAGTTCCATTACTTTTTTTCTGGCGTCTTCCATTTTCAGAACGCCCATTTTTACGGTTTCCCTGCCAAGCACAATACTTTCCAGAACTGTAAAATTATGAACCAGCTTAAAATGCTGATGAACCATCCCGATACCCAGATCATTGGCATCGTTTGGATTGTTGATCTTTACAGTTTTTCCATTGATCTTTATTTCGCCCTCCTCCGGCTGATAAAGACCAAACAAAACACTCATCAAGGTGGACTTACCCGCTCCGTTTTCCCCAAGAAGAGCGTGGACTTCTCCTTTTTTTACCTGGAGAGTAATGTCATCGTTTGCTTTAAAATCCCCAAATTGTTTTGTAATATGGTTCATTTCGATTACATATTCCACTCATGTACCTCCTTTGCCCATTCCCGTTTATGCAAAATGTCTTTACGTTTAGTCTATTATACCTCTTTTTTGTGCAATAAAAAAAGGACTCGTGTCCTTTTTTTATTTATCAAATACATTTTTGTAAATAATCAACTATTTTTTTGTATATTTTTATGCACATTTTCCCTTCTCTTGTGTTATATAGAATCCACTGGCTGGTGAAAGATCAGAATCTGGACTTTTCTGCATTTTCTTTTAAGCGGCTGATCTCTTCTTCTGTTAGACCCAGCTGAGTTCTGGCAATTTCGTATTCTTTTTCCAAAGTGGTTCCGGAAACAGTTGTGTTGTCTGTATTCAGGGTTACACACAGGCTTTCCTCCAGCATTTTCTTTAATGGGTATTCCCCTTTTACCGCTTTTGTCTGGAAGTTGCTGGTAGGACACACTTCAAGAGGGATCTGATTTTCCCGCAGATAAGCCACTAATTCTTTATCCTCCAGACAACGTACGCCATGACCGATCCGCCGGGCTCCGAATTTTAATGCCGCCCATATACTTTCCGGACCGGCTGCCTCTCCTGCATGAATTGTAAATGGTATTCCCTCTTTTTTTGCCTCTTTAAATATTTTTTCAAAAGAAGATGTTGGGAAAAGCGCCTCCGCACCTGCCAGATCTGCTGCCACCACGCCTTTTCCAAGATATTTGGACGCCGTATGTATTGTTTCCAGATTCTCCTGTTCATTATGGTCTTTTCTCATGCAGCACAAAATAACTCTTGCCTGGAAATCGTCATCACAGAGCAATCCTTTCAGGACCGCTTTCACCACCTGCTCCTGGGTCAGACCTTTTTTTGTATGAAGCTGCGGCGCAAAACGAATCTCTGCATATTTCAGCCCCTGGTCTTTCATCTGACTGCATACGTCCCGGGCTGCATCTGTCAGCCCCTCCTCTGTCTGCATTACAGAACAGGGAAGATCAAACTTTTCCAGATATTCGTTTAAATCCTGGCAGTCAACTGGCGCTGTCATATATTTCACCAGTTCGCTTTCCTCCCAGACCGGAAGCTCTATCCCCTGTTTTTTTGCCTGTCTGATCACATAGGCAGGGGTAAGAGACCCATCCAGATGAAGATGAAGATCGATTCCGTTTTTCATAGTCAAACCTCCTGATTTTATATATTTGTTCAAAAAACCGGATGATCTTCCTGACGGAAACCATCCGGCCATATATCTGCCTGTATATATTTAATTCTGTTTTGTAGAAAATTCAGTCCACATCAAGCTCGTCAATACTGTACTGCAGAAGCAGTCTTCCGGTTTTCCCCGATCTGTAAAAAGAATCCTTCAGACGGTTCACCACCATTTTAGCGTCTTCATACTGACATGCCGGAAGCATAACAAGGAACTGATTCACACTGTACCTGCATACAATGTCACTGGATCTCAGCTTTTTCATCAGAGTTTCCTCCAGAACGCTCATTCCCACTCCGATCAGATCCGTATAATCCTGGTCATCCTTTTGGATCTGGAAATCAAGATAAAGACTTACCAGCGCCAGATGAACGGAAATCCCCAGACGCCGGCTGCTTCTGGATTCCAGCGCATATATTTTCCGAAAAACACCATATTCACAGAAGAAAGCTCCGGAGGCTTTTTCTTCTCTTAGATCTTCCTGGATAATATCAATATTGCTTTCATGATCGTGCTGTATTTTCTGGAGTTCTTCATATATACTCTCCATTTCTCCGGAAGGTCTTACTCCAAGAGAATCATAAAGCAGCTTCACCGTTTCTTTATAATGGCTTGCTGCCAGCTGCTGTTTATTATCAGCGATCATAGCTCTCAGAAGAAAACAGTGGATTTCCTCATCTAATGGTTCAATCTGAATTGCCTTTCCACAAATTTCTTCTACATCAGTAAATTTCTTTTCTTTTTCTAACAGAGCTGCCAGCTTTTTAACCATAGTTAGATAGATGGAGTGATAATAAGTAGCTATGGAAACAACCCAATATTCTGATGACAGCTCTGACAGAAACATACCCTGATACAGTTCAACAGCTCTTTTGCCGTTTTCCTGCTGTACCGCCGGATCTTCGGAATTAAATACCTGCCGGCAGCACTCTTCGAATTCTTCTATGTCAATATGAAAAACAAACTCCGGGTTTAACTGATATGCACCTCGGCCGGTAACAATATATTTCCCTCCGTCTCCCCAGGTACGACTCATAAGTTTCCTGAGACGATACATAAGATTCTTCAGCGCTCCTGCCGGATTATCGCTTTGATCATCCGGCCAGAGTACATCGATCAGCTCCTGAGCCGTCATATCCTTCTCTCTGCGGCTTATCATATAAGCCAAAAGGCGGGTCAGCATCTCCGATCTCATGTTCTCTTTATTCAGTATCCCCTTCTCGTTTTCCACTTGAAATTTGCCAAACATCTTGACAGTTAATTCAGAACGATTTCCCTTTTCCTGCCCTATACTCTTCTTTTCCATTTACCCCCCCCCTAAATTTTTAGGCGGCGGCATGATTTTCATAGTTTACATACAACCATATATATTCTATCTCTTTTCACTTAATTTCTCAAGAGTTTTTTTAACTTTTCTTTTTGATCGATAAAAAAAGCATTGACGGCGTTTTCCTGTTTACTGCCTCAATGCCTTTTTATTTTACCACTGAAGAAGATCTTCCTGGATTTCCTCCGGTGTTTCCATCGCGGAATCTATCAGCTTAATCAATTCCAGAGCACTGCGGAAGGGAATCTCCTTTTGAGTCTCCACCCATCTGACGGTTCCCTGCCATGTATGGTTCTGATTATTCTTGATGTTAACAATAAAGGTATCTCCTCTGGATGTACTCTTTGTATGCTGCATTCCCATCCTCCTTTCCGTCTCCTTTCACAATTATAAGCTCACCTGGTCACACCGCGGTCATACAAAAGATTAATAAACTCAAGATCACTGTCAAATTTTCCGGTAGTCTGTCCATGAACATCCTTCATAATACCCTGCCAGGAACTTCTTAAACGTGATACAAAAAAAACGTCCCTGGTCAGAATTTTTCCTTCATTCTTCCGTACTTCCTCAATGCTGTGATAAATCTTCGGTTCTCCGCAATAGGAAGTGATTGCTTTTTCAGAAGTTTCTCTGAAGCTTCTGGACTTTCTGGTAGGCTGCGGTCTGCCTATCTCATCAAGTATCCGATCGATCAGAAGCAGCAGCTGTGAACTGTCTGAAAACTGTTTCTCATCTTGTACCGCTATACCGCTGATCCTGCCGCTGATCTCTGCCCCATCATTGTGAATCTCATCTATACATATTCTAAGGGTAGACGCTGTATGGTCTGATCTTATGCTCATTTCCCTTCTCCTTTTCCCATATCCGAAAAAGTTTTACAATCAAAACATTTATACTTATTATGATTTTATACTATAAGCATAAATTTTACAATCCTTTTTATGATCCTTTCGACTTTTCTTACAAAATTCCTTGTACCGTTTTTTTTCCAGTGATATACTTAAAATATATTTTATCGAACACAAGGAGCTTTACCATGAAGTGCAGATATTCACTTTTCTGTCTATGGGGGATTCTTCTCCTTCTGTGTACCTCGTTTTTTTCTGTTCAGACTGTCAACGCGGGAAAAAAAGACAAGGAAACACGGTCCAGCACACCGCAGGTATTGATTCCACAGGCATCCGGGAATTCGATCCTTGGCGCAGACCCTCTTACCATAGACATCTCTCATATCGATCAGGGATATATCATGGCCAGATATACGGGCACTGCTGCCAAAGCAAATATCCAGATCACCGGACCAGATCAGGTCAATTACAAATATTTTATCCAGCCTTCCGAGTCCTATACCACTTTGCCGCTTACCAGCGGAGATGGAGATTACCAAATCGAGGGCTACGAAAATATTGTAGATACCAAATATATTTCCCTTTTTAAAGAAACACTGCAGGTTGCTCTGGCAGATCCTCTGCTTCCTTTTCTGTATCCCAACCAGTATGTATACTTTACCGAAGACATGAATGCAGTAAAGACAGCAGCCCAGGTAGTCAGCAAATCCAAAAACGATCTGGACGCTGTGGCAGACATCTATCATTATGTAATAGAAAACATTACCTATGACGATGTAAAAGCAGCTTCCATTCAAAAGGGCTACCTTCCGGATATTGACGCTACTCTGGAAACCGGCACAGGAATCTGTTTTGACTATGCGTCCCTTACAGCTGCCATGCTGCGCTCCCAGGCTATCCCTGCCCGTCTGGAAATCGGATATTCCGGCGAGGTTTATCATGCCTGGATCAGTGTCTATACAGAAGAAACCGGATGGATCGACAAGATCATTGAGTTTTCCGGAAATTCATGGACACGTATGGATCCTACTTTTGCTTCTGGAAATAAAAACTCAAAAAAAATATTGAAATATATCGGCGACGGCGCTAATTATACCACTCAATATATCCGCTGAGCAGAAAGGAGATTTATGAAAAAGTTATCAAATTCTGAATTAACCACCTTTTGCGGGCAGCTTGCCCTGATCCTTCGTTCCGGAATCTCTTCTGTAGAAGGACTTTCTATTATGATTGAAGATACTCCGGAAGGGGAAGGAAAGCAAATATTAGAAAATCTTCTTCACGAAACGGAGCTTACCGGAAGTCTTTCTATGGCTCTTGAGTCTGCAGGATACTTCCCTGCTTATATGTGCAGTATGACTGAGATCGGAGAACAGTCCGGACGCCTTGACGATGTAATGAACAGTCTTGCTGAACATTACAGGAGAGAGGAAATACTGGCAAAAAGTATTCGAAGCGCCGTTACATATCCTCTGGTCATGCTTGGGATCATGACAGCTGTCATTCTGGTCCTCATTATAAAAGTACTTCCCGTTTTTGATCAGGTTTACCGTCAGCTGGGAGCAGGGCTTACCGGCTTCTCCGGAGCTGTGCTGAAATTCGGAAGAGTACTTGGAGACTACAGTCTTATATTCGTCCTGCTTCTTCTGCTTGCCGCAGGACTGTTCTTCTATTTTGCATGCACCCGGAAAGGCCAGACAAAGGCTGCTGCGATTTCCAGATACTTTTCCGCAGCCAGACAGCTCTCTGAAAAAACAGCCTGTTCCCGTTTTGCCAGCGGAATGTATCTCGCTTTATCCAGCGGTCTCGACATTGACCAAAGCCTTGATATGGTGTCCCGCCTTGTGGATCATCCTTCCGTAAGTCCCAAGATCGATCTGATCCGTCAGAGGCTTTCAGAAGGAGCAGGCTTTGCAGAAGCTGCACAGGAGGCTGAGATTTTTTCCGGGCTTTATCTTCGCATGATCCATATCGGCTTTAAAACAGGAGCCATGGATGACGTAATGAAACAGATTTCTGTTCAGTATGACGAGGAAGTACAGGATCAGCTTGACAGTCTGGTAGCTAAAGTGGAACCAACACTGGTCGCGATTCTTTCTGTTGCTGTAGGAATGATCCTTCTGTCCGTTATGCTCCCACTGATCGGCATTATGTCCAACATCGGATAGTCAGGAGGGATAACATATGAACCGTTTCCAAAAAAACAGCAGCCGTCCTATGCTGCGAAATTTTTTATATATTTTCTTTTTCTGTGGTATCATTTGTATTTTTCTGTCCGGGCTGTCCTCAGTTTCCCGGATCACCTCCAGCAACGAAGAGGAAAGTCTGAAGAAATCCATTCTGCAAAGCGCTGTGCACTGCTATGCCACTCAGGGATTTTACCCGGACAGCATGGACTATCTGGAAGAAAATTATGGTATTTCTTATGATAAAGAAAAATATCTGGTCTCCTATGAGGCTTTTGGCTCCAATATGATGCCTGACATCACAGTTTTTTCCAATAACATAGGTAATTGCGAAACAAGTCCGCAATTCTGATTGAAAACAGGC
>OMGX01000852.1_pt1 | contig 15622 bp, 12 predicted proteins | sample 1674381 | NCBI WGS metagenome assembly OMGX01 (sample SAMN05578582, study PRJEB25193) | human gut metagenome | biome: Human Microbiome; feature: human-associated habitat; material: feces | host: Homo sapiens | place: USA:Birmingham | reverse complement strand
TCTGATAGGTTTTCAGATGGTCGGCATAGAAGTCATTCAGGAAGTAGCTGCGGATCACCTCGCGGGGCGTACCCTTGCCGCCGAGCGCGTCGGCAACAAACTTGAGGTTTTCTTCCAGCGTATCATCGCCGTAGACCTTGCGGACAAACTCCACGAAACGCCCGGTAATGTCATCGTCAAAATACTCGTCATCGCAGATAGGGATGATGTTGTCGCCGTCCGGGATGATGGTCTTATACTTGCTGGCATCCCATTCGCCACCCGCATAGGCAAGTCCGTCCACGTCCAGAGAGTAGCGTCCGAACATACAGCCCACGGCATAGGAGATGAGGGAAACGATCTCATCGCGCATGGTGCGGATGTAGTTGCTGCCCTTCATAGACTCCGGCACATCGTCTTTGCTGTCAAACACGCGATGCACCGTCACATCCTTGTCCGCCACATCCGGCGTCAATTCATCCTGCAAGCCGTAAATGTCAATGAAAATGCGGTTGAGTTCTTCTTCGTTCTTTTTGAGCTGCTGGAAGCGCTCTTCGCACTCGGCTTGCCAAGCAGCATATTTCTCGGAAATCAGTCTTCCCATATCAATTATCCCTCCAACAGTTCGGTAAATGCCTTGCTGATTAGGTTGCAAGTTGGTCGCAAGTTAGTTTTAAGTTAGTCGCAAGTTGAACGCAAAAAAGCATTTGAAATCGACGGTGAATCACTTGATGATAAACCATCTTGCAGCACTGGTTTTGCCTTTGCAGACCACTTTTTCGTCTTCCTTGAGTTCCCGCATCAGCACTTGAATCTGATTGCGATTGAGACCTGGCAAAACTTGCTGCAATTCTTTGAACGGAGTACCAACTTCGTTGTTCTGGCGGATGTGCTTTAGCAGCAGCTCCTTGTTGGTATCTCGATCCAAACCGACGTGCCTTGTATGCACACCGGTTTTGCCTGTTGCCGCATAGAGACTTCTGGCAAGAACATACTTCTTGCGACCGATATGCTCGACAATGCCCATTTCGATCAGCCGGTTCAAGCGAGACTGCATCTTCTCGTTCAGCGGTCGTTCATGGTACAGAGCATCAATTACAAGGAAATCCTCGGTGGACAGCAGCTCTGCGCCTCTTTCGCTGATCCGATTGAGAACGAAAAGCATCGCTTTGTCGAGAATCAGTCCGTTCAGCGTAACGCTGACGAAGAAGTCATCTGTGCCTGTGAAGTCGGGAAGCGGTTTTGCCTCCTGCACACTCAGCTCAAACATCAGGTTCATGCCCTGACCGGAACGCTCCACCATGCCACACAGAGAAAGAATTTCTGCAATACGGCGGTTGCGCGGGAGCTGGCGATCCAGTATGTTGTCGAGCGTAATGCCGAAGGGAAGTCCACCGGGGCTTTCGACAACCAATCTGTCGCGGAACTGGCGGACAAAGATGCTGCCGCCAAACTGATAGTTTCTGTGGCTCACCGCGTTCAGGATCGCTTCTCGGACAACACGTTCATTGAAGGTCGCAATGTCAAATACGAAAAAGCCTTCCTGATAGTGCTGCTTGTCGTTCCGCAGATTGACAAGCTCCCACACGCGGTCATAGCAAGCGAAGAAACCAACCTTAAACTCTTCTCTCTGATTGGCAGGACCCGACGCTTCGGAGGAACGATACTCAAAAATGATCTCCGCCTGCGGCAGATACTTGATGATCGCTGCGTTCTTTCCGAACAGGATCAGGGCTGCATATGTCACGCCGTCATCTGTGATCGCACCGCAGTCATGGAGAAGCTGCTGCTTTGACAGCGTGGCAAGCTGCTTTTTGCCGCTCTTTTCGATCCACTTGGCACGGAAGTTTTCAAGGGCAGTCTCGTCCAAATCATCGACCGTTGCCCCTGCGCAGATCGTCCCGGAGAAATCGCCGCCGGTCTCTTCATAGATGCTGCGGCGCATATCCTCCGGCATGGGCTTGAGCGTATCGCCCTCGTAAATCCACGCTACACCTTCGTACTGTACCGGCAAACCGATTGGACGGCTCTTCACATCGAAGACCAGAACCCGCTTTCCTTCGTAGTTGAAAAGCTGAAAATCAACATTGACCTTCAATTTCTCGATCAAGCCCATGCGGGTGCGCTCCGGCTGGTCAAAAGCTGCGCTTCCGGCCACGCTGCGAGGTCTCTTGTCCGTGATGCCAAACACCAGCTTGCCGCCGCCATTGTTCGCCAAAGCACAGCAGCACCTCGCCGCCTCTCCAAAGTCAAACCTATTTTTGGCTTCCTTGAATTGGACGTGTTCGCCCTCTTTGGCTTCCAGAAGCTCTTGGACAGTTTCTAAATATGGCATAGCGTTTCTCCTTTGCTTAGGCACTTTAATCGAAGTTGGTTTATTCAAATGACTTCGTGTTACATTCGGTGTGCATTGTTAATCAGATATTCTCAGCAACTTCCGCCACACTTCCGGATAATCTTTCCGCGTTAGTTTCAGCATCTCTATGAACTGCCTACAATCTATTAGGTCAAATCTGTCAAACTTTCTGACTTCGACCATCTTATTTGCAAGTTTCTGTGCCTCCGAAGAATAATGGTCTGCCGTCGAAACAAACGCACATGATCTGACATCTTCACTATATGCAGCTCCAAGCAGATCCCGGATCTCCTTCACCGATTCCACCTTGTCCTTTGCCATGCGGCGCTTAACCTGAACAAAAGTCTTGACGCCAGAATCAATCATGATTAAATCTTTTCCACCATCATGAGACTTTCCAACGAGTTCGACATCGCACAAGAAGAAGTCTCGAAAGACTGATTGCACCAATCGTTCCATCGCTTTGTCGTGAATCGAGTATATTTTGTCCGGATGCTCATCTATATACTGCGAAAGAACTTGAATCGGAATAGAACGATCCCCAGTGTCAAATGTTCTTAGCGTTGCAGATACAATTTGCAGATCAGATGCTGCGATTCCATCAACAACAGCATCGCTTTGGTTGCGATATTTGTATTGCCACCATCCGCAGTTATCACAGCGAAGAACAGTTTCATATTCGTCAAATGATCCCCATAACCATTCCGGATAATCCTTTTTCTCTTTGCTATACACCGTAGTTAAATGACTATCCGCACAAAAAGGACACTTGGCTTCTTCCGCAAACAAGTCGGTATTCGTTTCAACTGATTTATATAAGACAACACCGCGACTACCGCGCCTCTCAGTATAATTGCTATAATCGAAAATCATGGAGAATACCTTCCTTGTTTCATTTTCACACCAGCGGATTCCGCTTAAAATCCCACGAGGTTTCATAGGAATCCCAGTCTGATTTTGAAATACTAATACATATATCAGTGCTAATATCAATTTCAGGCTTCTTAGACATATCAATCAATAGTGGCAAATTTGCAATGTCTCCAACATTCATATTGATGGTTGGATTGATAATCTTCGTGCATACATTTGCTACTTTTGAATTCATAAATGCTAATAAGTATAAACGAACATCATCTTTAGAAAAGCAACAGCAACCAGCTATGTCAAAAATCTGTCCAGCGGGATAAAAACGAACAGAAATATCACCACTTGTCACCATACCCCAGCTTATACACGGTTTCAAATATTCGCTAATGTTTTTTATTGTTCTTGAATAAGATTTATACAACTTTGCCGCATACTGTTTAACATCTCTCCCGTTATACTTCCAATTTACAAGGTATTCCTCATTGCCATACCACTTTCTAAATGACCCGCCCTTAATATAAGGAAACCATGTATGCAAACCATTCTCTGTTGTTTCTAAGTCTGTATAGTCCCATCCAATAGATGCAAACGAAGGCTCGTACCAATATCGAGTAAAGCGGTTAACATCAGAAGTTGCCATACCTTGCCGTGTATCACCAACCTCCTTGAACCGTATGCCTGATGCAAAGGCGGAAACTAAATTGTCACTCACCCAATACGCCACCGGAGAACCGGGGATTTTTGAGAAGTTGGACTGTTTCGGATAATGATAATTTCTCTTATTGAAGAACTCCGTTTCCTTTTCATCTCTCCGCGAATAGCAATAGTCTACAAGGCGAATGCCAGTCATGGCATGGTCAGTGTGCGATTTCCGATTAACCCATGCAACAATCGGATTGTGACCGACCTTCCCCTCAAAGAGTTCTGTGCCGAAATCAACAAGTGATTCAAGATCATAGCCCGCAAGAACGAAACTACGCAATTTCTCAAAGCTGGACAAGAACATCCAAGATGTCGTTGTTATAAAAGACACAAAACCGTTCTTTTTGCACATATCTCGCAACGCGTGTTTGTACATCACCATTGAGAGATCAGCCTTTACATCCGGGTAATTTGCAATCACAAAATCATTGAGTTTTGTGCTGAATCTGGAGCTGCCGAGATACGGCGGATTTGTCACCACCACATCGTACTTCTGCGCCAACACTTCGGCGCACTTGACCAGCGGCAGCAATTCATCCAGCGCCGACATCTGCATCATGTTGATGTCATTGCGGATCTCGTCAAACCGGGCATACAGTCCGGCGAAGTCTACGGGTGTGATGTTCAGGATGGAGCCGTACTCTTTGGCGTCCCGCATCTCGGTGACGATGCTCTCAATGTCAGCTTTCAGCTTCGGGTCATTCTTGTGGAAATACTCGATGGTCATTGTCTGAATGCCGTTGCTCTCGCGGATGGAGCAGATATTCGGCTGAATCCCACGTGTGAGCAAGCGCCGGTCATACTGCCGCGCCTTCATCATCACCGCAAAATAGGCAAGCTGCGCCGCACGGTCATCAATGTCTAACCCAAAGAGATTATTCTTGAGGATGCTCTGCGCCGCCTCGCGCTGATCCCAACCGGCAGAGGTATAAATCTGCATCAGCACATCGAACGCATAGACAAGGATATGACCGCTGCCCATGCAGGGGTCGATGACCTTGATCTCTTCCGGCTTGATGGTCTTGTATTCCTCCCGGAGCTTGGCAAGCTGCGCTTCCACTGACCGCTCCTGCTCGGCTTCGTCCAGATAGTATTTCCAGCCGTCGCGCAGTTCGGCGTTGGGATGACCTTCCAGCCAAAGTCTGCCGAGAGAGTTTTCCACCATATAGCGAATTGCCCAGTCCGGCGTATAAATTGTCGTTGCGGCAGGAAGAAGTTCCTTTGGAATCCTGCTTTTAGACATATTTCCATCGTAAACAACTGCGTTCAATTCCGTGTTGTAATACTGATACAGCCAGCCAATGATCTGGACAGCATCCTGCCAGTCCTCTTCTGGAATGTCGGAGACCATGTGACCAAGAACGCTGTCCTGACGGAGAATGTTGTTGGGCAGCAGCATTTCCGTGTAGCCGCCCATCCGCTCGAACATGACAGGAAGCGCACTGTTCAGGGCGTTGCACTGCGTCAACAGCAGATAGCGGTAGAGGGCTTCGGTGTCGTTGCTCTCGATGTACTCCGCCACCTTGCCGCTGTCCAGTCCCGACAGATCAAGGTGCAGCACATCGTTCAGGATCTCCGGCTTGAATGCGCCGGAAGCATCCGAGAACACGCGGATATGGGAGGGCAGATAGTTGTTGACCTCCATAAAGCGCAGGGCGATAAAGCGGTTGAACCAAGTGTAGGCAACCTCTTCCATGACCTGCCGATAGCCCTTTTCCTTGATCTGCTTGATGAGTTCCTGCCGCTGGGACTTTTCCTCCGCCGTCAGCAGCCGCCCATTCAGGGTGTCCGCAGAAGCGTCACCGAAGCCGGACTCGTCAATTCCATATTGATAGGCACGTTGGGAAACCTGAGCGATCAGCTCGTTCCGCGCCCAGATCGCAAACTTCTGAATTGCGTTCTTGTTCATCTTCTGATACTCCTTTAGTTGATCTGCACACCGTCGCAGCTTTCGAGCGTCTTCATGAGCTTTTCGCGGATCGCCTCGACGTACTTATCAATGTCCTCCTTGCTTTGCAGACGCTTGACCGAGCAGAGGTCATACCGGCGCACGGTCATGATCTTCGGAGGTTTCGGTGCGGGCCTTCCGGGTTTCGCGGTCGCTGCGGGCGCGGGCGTCTGCGCTTCCTGCTGACGGGAGGCAGACATGACCTCCATGCGGCGGCAGATCGTGTCCTTGTAGTTAAGAAGCTGGGTGATCATGGCGTCCAGTTCAGTGAGGGATGTCGCGGTTTTAGCCGCTTCGCGCTTGTTCACAAAATGATCGTCCGCCTGACGGAGCAACGCCCCGGCGTCCCGCGCTTCGCTGGCAAGCTGGTGAACATCCTGCATACACTGGCGGATGTTCTCGGCAACTTCCTCGCGCTTCATATCCAGCAAGCCGTCGTAGGCGGTCTTGACCTTCTGGACAAGCTCCGGCAGCTCCCCAATACGGGAATAGGGCTTTGGCATGGCAAGGATTGTGGACATCGTGCTGATGACGTTCAACGTGTCTGCGTCCGCCGCGAAGTAGTCTCTTTCCTTGAGGATGCTGGCAAGCCGCTTCTTTGCATCATCGAACACCGTCCGCTGCGCCTTGAAGAACATCTCCACGCCTTCCATATCCTCGGCGGAATCGAGAAGATCGTCCTGCCGCTGCACCATCCGTTTGAGCAATGCAACATTGTCCTTGCGCTGGCTCAGAACGTCGTTCATCAGGTCGCGGGCAGCAGTGACGGTTTCCTTTTCGGGGTAACGCTCTTTGGAGTAGAACTCGTCAAGGAGCTTCTGATAGTGGCTCTGCTTGGTTTCAAAAGTGTTCAGCACGAAGCGGATCAGCCCATCCTCGTCGGAGGGAATGTCCATCGCGCCCAGATAGTCCCGCAGGAAGTTGACGCTCTTGCGGATCAGCTCTTCGGAGGGGGCAATGCGCCGCGCGACAATGGCTTTGTCAATCTCGGTCTTCTTGCGCAGAAAGTCCACCAAACGGCGCTCTTCCTTGCCGACAACCGCGCCGCCATAGTTGATCTGGATTTTCTGCTGGACGATCAGGCGGGCAATCAGGGCCGCAATGTCGATCTCCTTCCAACCGTAGGGGATCGCCTGATACCGGCGCTGCACATCACCCATCGAGGTCTTGAGCATCTTCTGGTTTTGCAGCTCCAACCACTGACTGATCTCATTGAGGGCGTCTTCGTTGTTCGCGCCCAGTCCGGTGAAGCCGACCTCTTCATAAGCGCCGTTGAGGATAGCGAGAATATCGGCATCGCTGTCCACGAACTGATTGACCATGTTGAGCTTGGAATAGACGCTCTCGACAAGGCTCTTCATCGCCTCGTCCAGCTTGTCCTTCGCAGAGCCGTATTTCAGGTCGAGGATTTCACCGTGAACATAGAACTTGCCCTCGACGATGGCTTTTTCAATCAGGCTGCGGGCATGGCTTTCCAGTTTCCGTGCTTCATCGTTGCGGTCGCGGATGATCCGCTGGATGCTCTCCGGCATCTGCGACACATTCCGCTGCTTGACATACTTGCGGATCTTCATCGCCTGTTCCAGCTCATCAAAATACGGCGTCTCATTGGAGAGCACAACGATTGCTTCGTTGTTGACCTGAGAATCCATAATAAGCCGTTCGTTCGGCGCACCGTAGTAGTCGCTTGCCACGGTAACAATGCGAAGCCGCATTCCTCCGCAAGCAGAGCCGTTCAGGGTCTCGTCAATGTATTGGTCGTAGGCGAAGTCATACTTGTCATGTTTGAATTTCTTGGAGGGATAGATTTCTCCGTAAACGGTCTGTGCAATGCTGGTGATGACCTGTGCGCTGTCAACCGGTGTGTTCTTGATGTCGATGGCAATGTCCTGTTCCTCGTCCGTCAGGAAGGCATAGGTATCGCCATTGCGAGAAATGTAGTTCTGCGAGAGAAGCCTTTCCAGCGAGGCGGAAACCGACGCCCGCAGCGCAATCTTATCTGTGCGGATGTCATCGATCATGAGGATGGAGATATTGTCGATATTCGCCTTGATGTCCTCAATATAACGTACAAGGTAAAGGAGCTTCAGGACGCTGACATCCTGCTGCTCAAGTCCATCGTGATTGTCTGCCGCAGTCTGGCAGCGGTCGATAACCCGTCGGATGGGGCTTTCGAGGAATGTGTGAACTGTATTGTAAAAAAGATGGAATGGAACCAGAGCATTTTCATCCTTATCCTTCACATCCTGTGCTGCTTCTTGGAAGCCGGAGAGCATGGAACGCTCACCGCCGGACAGATGCTTGCCGGAATTGCCGTGCTTGCGAATCTCGGCAAGCACCTTCTGGATCACGATGAACTGATACGGCACAAAGGGGAAAGTTGCAGAAAACTCCGCACCATCCGTAAAGCCCTTGATGTCAAGAACGGGATTGTTGAAAGTATAGAGGTTTTTGAGTACGGCGTGTTCCTTGTCATAGACCATGCGAAGAAGCTGATCTGCCGCATCTGTTTTCGCCAGAACACGCTTTTTGATAACTTCATCAACGGAGGACGAGGAAAGGCTGAGGCGCGTATTGAAGCGTCCCTGAATTTTGGAAAAGTCATTGCCGGTGATATGGACAACGGAGTCAATCGCCTCCTGACTTGTCACCATGACCCAAACCTTGCCGTGGCAGCGAATGCCAATCTCTTCTACAAGAGATTGCAGATTGATCATCAAGTCACCATCGTCACCAATGTACTGACCGACTTCATCCACCATAAACAGCAGTCGGAAATCCTTGCCCTTGCCGTCTACATATTCCTGAATGTCAGCTACGAGCTGGGCGATGCTCAGCTCATTCGTTTCCTCACCATTGAACCAGTTCCGCGCCGCCTGTTCGCTCATGCCGAGCGTAGATTGCAGAACCGAAACAATGTCATCCTCAAAGAACGCAAAGGAATCGCGAGTCTCCGTCCAAGGCGCACCATTGACCTTCTCAAAGGCTTCGCGGAACTGCTGCGTCTTGCCTTGCTTTTCAATGAAGCGTTCCAGCTTGGCAATTTTCAGATCATCGCCGTAAAACCCGCAGTGATTGTAGAACATCTTTGCAAAGACGCGCAGCACTGCGGTCTTATCCTTCGTGAGAGGACCTTCGATGTCAATGTTGAAAAGGATAGACTGCGTAGGCACGGACACACTTTTAACCGCCTGAGCATACATCATCGGGTCATCGAATTTGTCTGCAAAGTAGTCAATCGCTCTTTTACCGCAGACTTCCTGATTGGAAAGCAGGTAAGAGAGGATTTTCAGGAAATGAGATTTACCACTTCCAAAGAAGCCGGAAATCCACACGCCGATTTTATCAGTCGGCTGGTCGATAGCCTTTGTGTAGTTGTCAAAGAATGTGCGGAAGTGACGGCGAAGCTCCTTGGTAATTATGTATTCGCTGAGTTCCTGTTCCAAACTCCGGTCATCATCCTGCATAACCTTGATAACGCCGTTGATGTCTCTTTCAATGTCCTTCTGGAACATATTCTGTATTTTCACGTTGCTACCTCCATTATAGCAGATTGAATGCCCGATAATAATTGCCTTCTTTGAACTCGTCGAATAGATTGAGCGTCTGTCCATTGAAGGTTCCGGGATAGAACATCACAATAGGGATGTCTTCAAAGAGATGCTGCATACTATCAAGCATCTTATGGGAACGCATAAACGGATGAATTTTTCCAATTCCTGTCATGAAGAGAACATCCTGCCCTTTGATATGGGGTGAATAGTCCATCTTGGCAAGGAGAGCTTCCGGTGTGGCGATCTTCTGCAACTGATCCAGAAGATACTTTTTGCCTCGTTTTTCTTCTAACCCTGCAACTGATTTCAGAATGCGCTTGTCCTCCAAAAGGGAGAGAAACACTTCATAAAGGTCGCACTCAATGATCCGATATGGCGTGTTCACCTCACTTTTTAATCTGCGAATATAATCCTGAACGATCAACTCATCCTCCGCTTTGTAGCAGAAAACATGGATACCAACTTCGTTGCTCAGTCCTTTGTTTTCAAGGAAATCCTTATTCGAGATACGCTCTTTGATCCTGTCTAATTCCTGTTTTATCATGGTCGTGTCCGCCCGCCTATCTAAAGTAATTAAATGCCGGAAGTGCATCATAATCGTTGTTTGCTTCGATACCTCGTTCAAGTTCTTCACAGAGAAAAACGGGATTCAGCGTGGTGTCTTTCAGCCCGTCCAGATACCCTGTCTCTATCAGCATCCGAACGAGAACACTTTTGATTTTGGTGATTGTCGCATCACTCCAAGCGGCAACAGAATCATCCTGTGCTTGCAATCTGGAAAAAAACGCATTCATGTCTTTCCTTGAGAAGTTCATGTCCTGATTGCGGTATTTTTCGCCTATCACCTGAATCATAAACTCCCAGACCAAACGATTATACCTCATCACCGCGTATAGATTGATCTGCTTTGCAATCTCATTTGGTGCAGAGGCAAGCTCGTGAACAAGCTGATCGTTGCCGAGCGCGTCCAGCCGCTTATAACAAGCTCTTGCCAAACGGGAAACTTGTCTCTCTGTTGGATATTGAAAGAGGTTATTCTTCTTAATCCGCTCGATTGCCTCATCAATTTTCAAGCCAGAAACATAGTATTTTGCAGCAATTCTTATCTCGTAGAAGAGAAACTGTTCAGCAGTTAAGCTGCCGTTATAAGGGTGCGTCTGATCCATTATATTTGCTCCATTCCTAATAGCATACTGTACCATATTGCCTGTCCCATATTTAGGACTGTGTTGTGTTGTCAGGGACAAACTCCACAATGTCACCGATATTGCAGTCAAGGCAAATGCAGATTTTTCTCAGAGCTTCCATTGACACGTCTTCACCTTTTCTGAGCTTGGTCATTGTGCTTGAAGAAAGACCGGACGCCTTATGAAGATCACCCTTGCTCATTTCCTTATCGACGAGCAGTTTCCACAACTTTTTGTAGCTTGCTTTCATGACTTTCACCTCAGCAAAGTATGTAAAATAAACCTAACTTATATTATAGCACAAGAAGGTCTGCTATTCAATAGAGTTTCGTAAACTTTGGGTGAATACGACCGATTTGCACGAGACGTTCATCATTTTCGATTTGGATGATATACAGCTAAAGAGAAAGACTGTGCCGGTCAAAAACCAGCACAGTCTTTCTGTTATTCTCTTTGATTATCTCGAATTTGCTCAGGCTCTTGGACTACACTCGGCTTGAGGAAAATATCTACATTTGCCTTCATGGTGTCGATCATCCGAGCTTCCTTTTTGAGCTTCGCACGTTCATCATAGAGCCGCTGTTGCTCTTCAAGAAGTCGCTGCTGTTCCGCTTGCAGTGTCTTCAAGCTCGGCAGTTTTTCATCGCCCTGCATGGCAAGTAATGTGCTTCTCGCTGCCTCAAAGATCACAAGCTCGGCTTCGTGCTTTGCTTTGAAACCCGACTTATCTTTTGCCTTCTGGAATGCGTCATATACGGGCTTGAGGCGCTGGTAGTTGGAGATGTTTTTGATAAGCGGCTGGACTTCCCGCAGTCGAGCTTCAACACTTTTCAGTTCCTTGCCAGTGCGGTCATAGGAGCTGTGAACGTCCTCGACCTTCTTCTCAAGATCAGCGTATTGAAGCAAGTTGTTTTCCGTGAGATAGTTGAGTGTCCGCGCCGCTTCCTTGAGGATCGTGAGCTTGGCTTTATGCTCATAACCCTTACTGTCAATGAGCCTGATCCGCTCCTGAATATCTCCGATGAGAGAAATACCCTTCGGCGTGGTCTGCCTCTGGCTTCTTCGGGGCGTCCGTCCGGCAATTCGTTCCTTGATACGTTCCTCGGTGTAGTTCTCTCCGATGGTCTTAGAACGGGTAAACCGCTCCTGACCTTCAGCGCGGAAGGAGATGTATTTGCCGATCTTGATTTCATAACCGGCTTCCTGCATAAGCCGCAGAAAGTCATCGTAGTCCTTCGCTGTAATGACAAGCCGGTCGATGGTCTGCTTGAGTTTCTGCTTCCAGCTCGTGCCGCGTTTGGCTTCGGTGTACTCCTTGTAGCCCATGCCCTTGTTCTGAGAGGGAGGGATAACAGAGAGACCGTTTTCCTTACAGAGCCGGTCGCTGACCTCACGCATATCATAGTAAATCCGCTTGTAGCTCTTGTATGCGTGGTAGCCCACAAAGTCAACCGCATTGAAAATCAGATGGTTATGAACATGGTCTTTGTCAATGTGAGTGGTCAGCACATACTCATATTTTCCTCCGAGGATTTCATCTGCAAACTGCTTGCCAATCTCGTGGGCAAGCTCCGGTGTGACCTCTCCGATTTCAAAGGACTGGATCACATGACGGGCTATGATCCTGACCGGATTCATCCCTTTTTGCTCGGCTATTTTCCGCGTCCATTCAAATTCCCGCGCTGCGGTCTCGCTGGCACAGCCGTAGGACGAGACCAGCAGCTTCTCGTCGGTCTTTTCGGGATTCAGAATGTACGCGATTGCCTTGCTCAAAGTTCCTCGGATTGCTTTGATTTTAGTAACTGCCATACCGCGTCCATCTTTTCTTTCAGCTCGTCAATATCGTCCTGATAGAATCGTCCCGTCGAGTTGATTCTGCGGCAGACGGTATTGATGTTCACACCGATCTTATTGATTTCGGCGGCGAGCTTTTTCTGCTCTGTGTAGTCCACAACGATGATGTAACCGTCGATCAGCATCTTCCTTGCATACGCACCGAAGTTCTCCGTGCCGATCATCTCCATCTTCTTTGCAATCGTCCGTTCTTCCTGTGGTGTCAGCCAAATCTTCTTCTGAATGTCTCGTGTTCTTCGTACCATGCTGCGCCCTCCGTCGTAAAGATTAGAAGGGTTTGGGACTATCCCAACAAGCAAAAATCTGATGTTAAGGGCAGGGTCTCCTTAACTGATTTTTCTCCGGTGGGTACTCACCGGATTTGCTTGCTAATCTCCCAAAATCGTATTCCCCGAAGATTCCTCCGTGAAATGTCCCTTCACTTTACAACGGACACAATAAGAGCGTTTGTTGAGTACCGGATTTCAAAAAAGTCAAAAAATCATTGGATTTCCCATGTGAAAGCCACTGTGTCTGTCACATCAATATCAACCGGCTCAATCTCAGGTGCGGCGCACTTGCTCATCGCCATGAGAGGCTGAATGCAGTCTTCAACATCGTAGCTTGTTCTGGAAAAAACATTGAGTTCGCCCCAGTTGTAGTCGATGTTGAGCAACTGCCCAAGCGTACTGCCTGATGCTTTGCAAAGAATCTCCGCCTTTGCCCTGGCGTTCTCCGTCGCATTGATCAGCAGCTCTTCGCTGACTCTTGCCGGGTTTTTCACGGTGAACGCAATGCTGAGTTCTGGTTGCGCCCCACAATCCGCAATCGCAGAAATGACCTTTGCAAGCTGCTTGCTGTCAAAGTCAAAGGCAAGTTTCAAGCGATAGCTGCAAGCATATCCGGCAAACTCTCGCTTGTAATTTCCTTGCCGATCCTTGACATTCTCGTACCTTGTCTGGACATCAAAGCTCGTGGTTTTCAGGTCTTCCTTGCGATACCCAACGCGGACTGCGGCACCTTGCAGTCTTTCGATTCTCTCGGCAGCTTCCGACATTGCGCGGTCATAGGTTTCAGATAAGACTTCAATGTTCAAGGAGAGGATGATGTAATCCGGTCTTGCGGAGACATTGCCTGTCCCTTTTACGGTGATTGTTCTCATTACTTTCTCCCGTCCTTTCTGGAATTGAAGTCCTCATCAATACGCTTTTTCCAATTCGTACCCAGTGGTACGCTGCATCGGACAGCAGAAACCGCTTCGCTCAGAACTTCATAGTTGAGCTGCGTTCCCTCATGGTCAGAGTGGTAGTTGACCGCTCGGTCTGCACCAATTCCGAAATGCCTTGCCGTCTCAACTGCGTCGATGTTTGCACCGAGGAACAAAAACTCCCAGCCATACTTTTCCTTCTGACGCTCAATCATTTTCTTGACCTTCTCGCTGTCATAACGGCGGCTTGCATTCTCCATGCCGTCCGTTGTGATGACGAACAGCGTATGTTCAGGGACATCCTCATTTCTTGCGCACTTGTGGACATTCCCAATGTGATGAATTGCTCCGCCGATAGCATCCAGAAGGGCAGTACATCCGCGAACGGAATAGTCCCTGTCGGTCATCGGCTCCACCTTCTGAACCGGCACACGGTCATGGATAACCTCGCTCACGTTGTCAAAGAGAACGGTAGAGATCAATGCCTCGCCATTCTCTTTTTTCTGCTTTTCAATCATGGAGTTGAATCCTCCGATGGTGTCTGTTTCCAGTCCGCTCATAGAGCCGCTGCGATCAAGGATGAATACGATCTCCGTCAAGTTCTTTCTCATGTTCAGTACCTCCGTATATAAAAAATATGACTGCTTGGCGTCTCACCTTACAGTCATATTGTACTTCGGTATTCACTTCGTTTGGTCGCATGGCAAGCGACATTATTCTAAGGACGAGAATATCTCTCCGTCAATGATTAGAACGTCATCCATCGGAATCTTCGAGCCGTCCTGCATAGTGATCCGCCGCTCAAAATCATCGACTTTTTTGACCGTACCGACTGCTGATACATATTTGCCGCCAGCCTTCCGCTCATCAGGCTGGAAGTAAGTAATGGTGACTTCCGGTTTGTCATCGAGGGCATCCATGAGAAGCTGATACTTCATGTCCAATGCAGTCAGTGTTTCCTCGTCAAGCTCAATCCTTTCATCGGTCAGACGCCCGGTTTCTTTGATTGCAGCATCGTAGCCGGTGAGGGCAGCAAAGGGGGCGAACTGCGCCGCCCGATCTGACATTGGCATCTGTGGTCGCGTCTTGGAGACGTGGTGAGGGAGGTCGATTATTTCTCTGTATTTTTCCATTTCACATCCAGACCTTTCCCTTAATCGCGGAATAAGTATCTCAGCATTCGTTCAGGGTCATCCAAAAACTGTTTTGTGATTTTATAATGTTCTGTCTCTGAATATTTGACTTTGTGTATCCCAGTGTCGGTCATTTCGAGAATCTCAGCCTTGGGATATGTCATGAGTATAGGAGAATGTGTGGCAATGACAAACTGAGAGTTTTCTTCGACAAGCTCATCAATCGCAATCATCAACGACATCAATCTTTGCGGAGAAAGAGCTGCTTCGGGTTCGTCCAAAATATAAAGTCCGTTTCCTTCAAAACGGTTTGTTACAAGGGACAAAAAAGACTCTCCGTGGGACTGAGCGTGAAAAGAAACTCCACCGTAACGAAGGAGAGTGCTATGCTCATCTAAATATGTTGCCGTGTTATAAAAGCTTTCTGCTCTTAAAAAGAATCCGTCTTTGGGATAACCGGATTTGATGGTGGTTAGATACTGATGGAGAACAGAATGTGATGACTTTGTTGAGAAGGAGAAATCTCTGGACCCTCCCTCTGGATTAAAGCCCAATGCAACCGCAATCGCCTCAAGTAATGTCGATTTACCCGTCCCATTTTCACCAACGAAAAAAGTTACCGGTTTTTCAAAATCCAATTCTTCAAGTGATTGTAGGTATTTGACTACTGGCAAGTTAGCAAGATATGATGATTGTTCTGGAAACCCATTGAGTCTTATTCCGGTCAAGTAATTCATCGCTCTAATCCTTTCGCGTTACGCCTTATGCCCGCCGATCTGTGCATTCCGATCCTTTGCCGTTGCGCCTTCTTCAAGATTCATCGCCTTGAGGATGGCGTTCTTTCCGTACTTCT
>OMGX01000847.1_pt1 | contig 15703 bp, 13 predicted proteins | sample 1674381 | NCBI WGS metagenome assembly OMGX01 (sample SAMN05578582, study PRJEB25193) | human gut metagenome | biome: Human Microbiome; feature: human-associated habitat; material: feces | host: Homo sapiens | place: USA:Birmingham | reverse complement strand
ACTCTTTCCCTACACGACGCTCTTCCGATCTAAATAACAGCGCTTCGAGGATATGTCAAGGGCGGAGGCGTCAGCCTCCGTTCATCGGAACGGTGCTGTCGCACCGCACAGACCTTGACATACCGATGTGCAGCCGGTCAGTCCGGCATGCGGTCGGCAAAGTACACAGCCAACTGCACGTGCATCATACTCCAATCCTGCCGCCGGCCAGTCCATTTCTTTGTAATATAGATAACAATAAGATTCTGACCTTTGAGTCAGAGCCTTATTGCTCGCCTTTGCAAATGCCATTTTCAGTGTTTTGAAATGATCACTTTACCAGACTGCAACATCTCAGACGGCTCCCGATTTTATGACTTGTTTTTCATCGAAAAATGCGATAGAATGGAGAAAACGGAAAAAGGGAGATGCAGAACATGCAACACGACCCGCGCTGCGGTGCGATCCTCTGCGCGGCGGAAGAGGAGCTTGCGCCCTTCCTGCCCCATCTGCCGGAGGAGCAGCGCCTTTCACGCGCCATGCTCACGCTGCACATCGGCCGGATCGGCGGCCTGCGGATGGTGCTCGCCGCGACCGGCATGTGCAAGGTCAACGCGGCGCTGGCCGTGCAGACCGTGCTCGACACCGTCTCGCCGGATTTCGTCCTCAACGCCGGGACAGCGGGCGGCATGTCCCCCGCCCTCGGCCTGTTCGACACAGCCGTCACCACAGAATGCGCCTATCACGACGTGGGAGAGGATATTCTGACGAATTATCATCCCAGGCTGCCGTCCGTGTGGTTCGCCTCCGATCCCGACCTGCTCGCAGCCTGCAGGCGTGCCGCGGAAAGAGCCCCCGGCCGCGTCCACTTCGGCAGGACGGTGACGGGCGAGGCCTTCATCACGGACGAGGGCCGCGCAGAGATCAATGCGCGCTTTGCCCCGCTGACGGTCGACATGGAGACAGCCGCCATGGCGCATGTGTGTTATGTAAACCGCGTTCCCTTTGCGGCCATCCGCTCCGTGACGGACACGGCGGATCACAGCGGCATCGGGACGTTTGAGGAAAACTGCGCCCGCGCCTCAGCCGTTTCGGCCGCAGTGGTGCTGGATGTCCTGCGGGAACTGACCCGTTAATTTTCTTTAGGCTCCGGCTTCTCGTAATGCGGTGCATGCTCCTCCTTCTGCACCTGCAGCAGGAGCTCCTCGCGGGCAAGGATGCGGTTGAGCTTATCGTGCAGTGCTTCGATCATAATCTCCGTCTTCAGATTGACCTTATAGTCATTCTCCGCACGCGCGCGGTCCTTTTCCTCCTGCCGGTTCTGGCTCATCATAATAAGCGGAGCCTGAATGGCAGCCACGCAGGACAGCACCAGATTCAGCAGAATGAACGGATAGGGGTCGAATGCCTTTGCAGCCAGCAGGACATTGAGGATCATCCACGCCAGCAGTACGCCCGTGAACGAAAAAATGAATGCCCAGCTTCCGGCAAATTTTGCGATGCTGTCCGCCGCGCGCTGACCGAGCGAGGTCAGCTTGCCGGACTCCTTCTCCGGGTTCACAGAAACGCGGCTCGAGGCCAGCAGGTTCAGGATCTCCTCGTCCGTCATATCGTGGCGGACATCCGCAAGGATCTCGCTGATGAGTTTTTTGTTTTCTTTCATAAGAACTCCTTTCCAGAGTGCGGCGCTGCCAAACGGTGCGCTGCGGCTATCGTTATTCTGAAAAAAATATTTCGAATGTGAGGGTTTTGACCATGGCAGAACAGACTATTCAGCTTACGAAGCTCGCCTCGTGCGCGGGCTGCGGCGCAAAGGTCGGTGCGGGCGTACTGGCGCAGCTTCTGGGCGGCCTGAAGGTCCACAGCGATCCCCGGCTGCTTGTCGGCTTTGACAAGAGCGACGACGCCTCCGTCTATCAGGTCACGGACGAGCTGGCGCTCGTGCAGACCGTGGACTTCTTCCCGCCGATCGCGGACGATCCGTATCTCTTCGGGCAGATCGCCGCGACGAACGCACTTTCGGACGTCTACGCCATGGGCGGCGAGCCGAAGCTGGCGCTGAACCTGCTGTGCATCCCGGAATCCATGCCGAAGGAAGCCGTGCACCAGCTGCTGCGCGGCGGCTATGACAAGGCCTATGAGGCAGGCGTCATCATCACGGGCGGCCACAGCATCCTCGATCCGGAACCGAAATACGGCCTGGCCGTCACGGGCTTCGTGCATCCGAAAAAGCTGCTGACCAACTCCGCCGTCCGCCCCGGCGACGTGCTGCTGCTGACGAAGCCCATCGGCATCGGCGTGCTCACGACGGCCGCAAAGGCCGAGCTGGCCTCGCCGGAGGCCATGGCGCTGGCGCACCGCCTGATGACGACGCTGAACAAGGCCGCGCGCGACTGCATGGTGCGCTATGCCGTGCACGCCTGCACGGATGTGACGGGCTTCGGTCTGCTGGGCCACGCCTTTGAGATGGCGCAGGGCAGCGACACACATCTGACGCTCTTCCCCGGCGAGATCGACCTGATCCCCGAGGCGCTCGAATTCGCGCGCGACGGCATCCTGCCCGCCGGAATGTACCGCAACCGGCACTATGCCGAGGCGGCCGTCGATCCCGGCAGCACGGAGCTTGCCGTGCAGGACATGCTCTATGATCCGCAGACATCCGGCGGCCTGCTCATCGCCGCTGCGCCGGAGGACGCCGATGCCCTGCTGCGCGAGCTGCGCGGGGCCGTGCCGAGCGCGCAGCGCATCGGCGTGGTCGAGGCCTACAACGGCGGCCCGAGGATCAGCCTGCGCTGATCGCCCGCAGGGCTGCGACGGCGGCGTCGACGTCCTGCTCGGTATTCGCAAAGCCGAGCGAGAAGCGGATGGTCCCCTGCGGGAACGTCCCGAGGGAACGGTGTGCCGCAGGAGCACAGTGCAGGCCGCAGCGCGTCAGGATGCCGAACTCCTGCTCCAGCCGGAACGCCGCCTCGGCGTTGTCCCGGCCCGGCAGGTCCACGGAGATGACGCCCACGCGGCGGCCGGGCTCCCGCGTGCCGCACAGGCGGACGCCGGAAAGCGGCGCGATACCGTCCAGAAAGCGCTCGCACAGCGCCAGCTCATGGCGGCGCAGGCGCTCGACGCCCTGCTGCTCCACAAAGGCCAGCGCGGCGCGCAGACCGTAGATGCCAGGCAGATTCGGCGTGCCGGACTCCAGCCGGTCCGGCAGATACGGCGGCAGCAGCTCACTGTCCGAGGCGCTGCCGGTCCCGCCCGCCACGAGCGGCGTGAGATTGGCGGCAAGCTCGTCCGTCAGCAGCAGCGCGCCGATGCCGCTCGGGCCGAGCAGACCCTTGTGCCCCGGCACGGCCAGCGCCGAAAGGCGGAGCGCCGCAAAGTCGATGGGATAGTGTCCTGCCGTCTGCGCGCCATCCAGCAGGAAAAAGCACCCATGCCGCGCACAGGCTGCCCCGACGGCGGCCGCATCCTGCACACTGCCGCAGACGTTGGACGCATGCGCCAGCACAACAAGGCGCGTGTTGGGCCGGAACAGGCTCTCGAGCGCGCCGTGCTGCAAAAAGCCCTCGCTGTCGCAGGGGATGCGGTCGAATTCCACGCCCTCGAGCTGCTGCAGCGGCCGCATGACAGCGTTGTGCTCCATCCCGCTGACGATGCAGTGATCGCCGGGCCGCAGCAGGCCCTTGATGACCAGATTCAGGCCGAACGTCGCGCCCGGTGTCAGAACGACATGCGTCGCAGGCTCCGGGAACCGGAACAGCCGCGCAAGCGACTCGCGCAGGGCCAGCGTCTCCAGCCCGGCCTCCTGTGCGCGGCCGTAGACGGAGCGATTGATCGTCGCGCCGACGCAGTCGAGATACTGCTTCATGCTGTCGCTGACCCCGGCCGGCTTCGGGAACGACGTCGCAGCGTTGTCGAGATAGATGCTCTGCAAAACAGGACCCCTCTTTTCTGTTCAAATTCAGGGCAATGTGGTGTTGTCCTAGTATATCATATCCGGCGCGGTTTGTCACGCGCGTTTGGGAGGCAGGATCATGCTCGAGATCAACCTGAAGCAGCTGGAATCCTTTGTGGCCACCGTGGAGCATTCCGGCTTCACGGCGGCGGCCGCTGCGCTGTATCTGACGCAGTCGACCGTCAGCGCCCACGTCAGCGCGCTGGAGCAGACGCTCGGCGTGCCGCTGCTCGTGCGCGGCGCGCGCAGGCCCGTCACGCTGACCCCGGAGGGGCAGAATGTCTATGCGCAGGCGCGCGAGATCCTGAACCGCTGCGAGCGCCTGCAGGCCCTCGGACCGGCCGAGCAGCCGCCGCTGCGGCTCGGGGCCTCCACCGCGCCGGGGCAGGGTCTGCTGCCGGAGCTGCTGACAGGCTTCCTGCAGCGCTGCCCGGACAGCCGCTATGTCCTGCTGCGCGGCGACAGCGCGCGCATCCACAGCCTGATGCTCGAGTCGCGCGTCCACCTCGGCTTTGTCGGCGCAGCCATGGACCCGCGTCGCTTTGTCTATCACCCGATCGCAAACGACCGCCTCGTGCTCATCGCCCCGAACCGCGAGCCCTATCCCACGCTCCAGCGGCAGGGTGTTTCCGGCCTGACGCTTCTGACACAGCAGCCGCTCATCCGGCGCGAACCGGCCTCCGGCACGCGGCAGTCGCTGGAGGACTACCTGCGCCGCAGCGGCATCTCTGCCGACCGCCTGCACCCCGTGGCAGAGATCGACACGCCGGAGGACGTGAAGGCCGCCGTGCAGCGCGGGCTGGGCGTTGCGGTCATTTCGGCGCTTGCCGTGCAGGAGGAGCTGGCTGCAGGGAAGCTGCTGTCGTTCGATCTGGACCGCAGCGGCGTGTTCCGCCGCATCTATCTGGCGTGGCCGGCCGACTGCCCCCTCACGGCCGCCGAGCGCCGCTTTGCGGACTATGTGCTCTCCCACGCCGAATCAGAGTAATACGGGATGATATTTGTAGGGGCGAGGCATGCCTCGCCCGGCGCTGCACGGGCGACCCGTACAGACTGGCGTTAAAATGGTACGCACCAATTGCGTCTGTAGCGGCGCGTGCCATTTTAACGGCAGCCGGTACGAAACGGCACTGCCTTCCCGAGATTGCCACGGGCGCAAAGCGCCCTCGCAATGACAAACCTTTGGCCATTTCCATTTTAACGCCGGCCTGTGCTGATCGGCAGCCTTGCGCCGGGCCCGGCTGTCCGCTCCCCTACAACGCGTAACTGGCAGCCCGACAAAACTTTCCACTTTTCATTTTCAATTTTCTGTTTGCCGCATCCTCCCAACTTTATTTTCATCAGAATATCATCGTTTTTATCGATGATATTCTCGTTTCACTCAAAATAACGATTGGATTTTTCCGGTTTTTCCCCGTATAATAGTGTTATTCTTCTAAAAAAATAACGAGAGGGGTACCACAATGAAGAAAAAGATCAGTTGGTGGGTCATTGTGACCGGCGCGATCGTCGGTCTGTCTGCTGTCCTGCTGACGCATTTCGGAAACCCGGCCAACATGGGCTTCTGCATCGCGTGCTTCCTGCGCGATATCGCAGGCTCGCTCGGCCTCCACAGCGCCGGAAAGGTGCAGTATATCCGCCCGGAGATCATCGGTCTCGTGCTCGGCGCGTTCGTCATGTCCGTCTGCACGAAGGAGTTCCGCGCAAAGTCCGGCTCCGCGCCCGCGCTCCGCTTTGTCCTCGGCGCGTTCGTCATGATCGGCGCGCTGGCCTTCCTCGGCTGCCCGCTGCGCATGGTGCTCCGTCTGGCCGGCGGCGATGCCAACGCGCTGGTCGGTCTGGTCGGCTTCGGCGCCGGTATCTTTGCCGGTACGCTGTTCCTGAAGAAGGGCTTCTCACTCAAGCGCTCCTATGACTCCGTCCCGCTCGAGGGCGTTGTCCTCCCTGTCAGCATGACGGTCATCCTGCTGCTGTTCCTGACGGTCCCCGTCATCTTCAAGCTCAGCGAGGCAGGCCCCGGCTCGAAGCACGCGCCTGTCTGGCTGGCTCTGGCCCTGTCCATGGTCATCGGCGCGCTGGCGCAGCGCTCCCGTCTGTGCATGGCAGGCGGCATCCGTGACGCCGTCATGTTCGGTGACTTCAAGCTGCTGTCCGGCTTTGTAGCTATCTTCCTCGTTGCCCTCATCGGCAATCTGGTGACGAAGCAGTTCCATTGGGGCTTCCAGCTCCAGCCCATCGCCCACAGCAGCCATGTGTGGAACTTCCTCGGCATGACGCTCGTCGGCTGGGGCTCCGTGCTGCTCGGCGGCTGCCCGCTGCGTCAGCTCATTCTGGCCGGCAGCGGCAACGGCGACTCCACCGTCACCGTGTTCGGCATGCTCGCCGGTGCGGCGGCTGCCCACAACTTTGGTCTGGCCGGTACGGCCGACTCCACGAACGCCGCCGGTGAGTTCGTCCGCGGCGGCCTGCCAAACACCGGCAAGATCGCCGTTGTCTCCGGCATTGTGGTCTGCCTGGCCGTTTCCGTGCTCAACCTTCCGAAATTCGTGAAAAAACAGGAGGCGAAATAACATGGTCGATGCAAGAGGTCTGCTCTGCCCCATGCCCGTCGTGATGGTCCAGAAGGCCGTGAAGGACGGCCATCCCGCCGAGATCGAGGTCCTGCTGGACGACGCCTGCGCCGTGGAGAACGTCACGCGCTATGCCAACCGTCAGGGCTACACCGTCACCTCCGCGCCGGAGGGGCCTGATACCCGCCTGACGCTGAAGAAATGACCGCGTACATCGCGACGTTCCACACGCACCTGTCCGCCCTGCTGACCTGCCGGGCGCTGACCGCGGCGGGCGTGGCTGCGCAGATGATGCCTGTTCCCCGGCGGCTGAGCGCCGCCTGCGGCACCTGCGTGCGCTATACGGCCGATTCCCCCATGCTCTCATGCATGGACACGGATTATGAGGCCGTGTATGAGACGGCGGATAACACCACCCCGCGTCTGCTGTGTGAAAATCGATAACGATAAAAACACTCCCGGAGCCGAACAGCTCCGGGAGTCCTTTTATGTAGGGGAGCGGACAGCCGTGCCCGGCGGTACAGTAACGATCGGTACGGGCTGTCGATAAAATGGAACCGTCCCCCCGACGGGGCCTGTAGCGGCGGTCAGCGACCGCCTTGTACGGGGCCATTCAACCGCGTAAGGGCGCTGGTGCACCTTGGCACTACTTGACGTGTCATTGCGAGGCCCTGAAGGGGCGGTGGTAATTTCGTGCAGGCAGCTGCGTTTTCGCCGAAAATTCCCTGTTATCCGCTCGGATTCTGCGAGATTGCCACGTCGCTTCGCTCCTCGCAATGACAAGCCTGAGGGCTTCACGCCATAGAATCAATACAGCGCATCTTGCCGGTCTGCAAGGCGCTCACTGAGCGCCGCTACAGACACAATCGGTTTTTACGGTTTTATCGACGCCCTGTACGAACTGCCAGTGCCTTCCCAAGATTGCCACGTCGGCCTACGGCCTCCTCGCAATGACAAGCCCGAGGCATTGCACGGCGCGGCAGAAAGCCTTATTCCAGATTCAGATGGCGGCGCAGGATGCGCTCCGTGACAAAGAAGTACACGATCCCGAGCACGGCCAGCAGGGCAAGCATCACGCCGATAAACAGGTTGAACATGCCTGGCGCGCTCATGCCGGCAGAGAGCTGAACAAGGAAGCGCCAGAACGGCTCAAAGTTGCTCAGCACGATGATGGACGTGACTGCAACCGTCTCGAGCACGACGTTGATGGCATAGTAGAACAGCACAGCGAACAGGATGCGCTTGCGGCGGAACAGGTGGCCGATGGAGCAGGACAGATAGATCTGCAGCACGGACACCGCGACCTGCACCACGACCAGCAGGACGAGCAGGGCGATGCCCCAGCCGTTGATTATCCCGCCGAAGCTCTGCTCCAGCGAGGTGCGGATGGAAGGCAGCAAGCCACGGATACCGCCGAACAGGATGCCGACGGAAACGAAGCTGACCAGGCCCGTCACGACCAGCGTCAGGAGGGCCGTGAGGAGCTTCGACAGCACAAGCTGCCACGGCCGCACCGGCAGCGTGAACATCAGGTAGCCTTCATCACGCAGCAGGCCGGAATAGAAGCGGATGACGGAGATGACGAGCGCAAACACGCAGGCGGCAATGACCGCGAGCACGAACAGCACTGTCGTCAGATTCACAAAAATGGCAGAGATCTTGACCGGCAGCTCCGCCATGAGGGCAACGCGCTCGAGCAGGCCGAAGACCAGAATGGCGGGCCAGATAAACAGAAAAATCTTCAGATTTGCGCGGAGATCGTATTTTAACAGCTTGCTCAGCACGGCCATTCACCTCCCATCGGGATCGTGCGGAAGACTTCGCGGAAGACCTCGTCGACGGACTTGCCCTCGGCGCCGCGGATGTTATCGGTCGAATCGTGGCGGACGACACGGCCCTCCTTCAGGAAGATCACCTCGTCAAGCACCGGCTCGATGTCCGCGATCAGGTGCGTCGAGATCAGGACGGTGCTCTCGGGCGAATAATTCGTCAGGATCGTCTGCAGGATGAAGTCGCGCGCGGCCGGATCGACGCCCGCGATCGGCTCGTCGAGCAGGTAGAGCTTTGCGGCGCGGCTCATGACGAGCAGCAGCTGGAGCTTCTCCTTCGTGCCCTTCGACATGGTCTTCACGCGCATATCCAGCTCGATGCCCAGCGCGCGGCACATAGCCTCGGCGCGCTCGCGGCGGAAATCGGGATAGAAATCCGCAAAGAAGTTGACCATATCCTTCGTTTTCATCCAACCGGCATAGTACATCCGGTCGGGCAGGTAGCTCACGAGCGCCTTCGTCTCCGGGCCGATCGGCTTGCCGTCGATCGCGACGGAGCCCTCCGTCTGGCGCAGCAGGCCCGTCAGGATCTTGATGAGCGTCGTTTTGCCGGAGCCGTTCGGCCCGAGCAGGCCGATGATCTTGCCCGGCGCAAGCTGCAGGTCGACGTGGTCGAGCGCGGGCTTTGCCCCGTAGCTCTTCGTCAGGCCGCTGCAGCAGACCAGCATGTCATTCATTTTCATTCCCTCCAAACAATGTTGCAATTTCCTCCTGCGTGTAGCCGAGCTGCCGCATCCGCGCGCAAAACGCATCGATCTCGGCCTGCGCCAGCGAGCGGCGCGTCTCGCGGATGCACGCCTCATCCTGTGTGACATAGCGCCCGGTGTTCCGCTGGGCGCTGACGAGCCCGCTCTCCTCCAGCGCAGCGAGCGCGCGCTGCATGGTGTTCGGATTGACACCGGCCTCTGCGGCCAGCTCCCGCACCGACGGCAGCTTCACGCCTGCCGGATACTGTCCGGAGACGATGCGGAACTTCAGCACATCCACGAGCTGCAGCCAGATCTGCCGCTCCGGATTCAGTTTCCATGCCATTGGCTCACCTCCAATGTGTTATTGTACTAATATACTAATACACTAGTACGGCTTTGTCAAGAGGGTTTTTCAAAAATATTCCTGCCTTCCTTTCTGTCCGTCCCTCACGGACACCGCACCGCAGCAGGCAGAATTTTGATTTGGGTATGGGCAAGCGGGCGTTTCTGTGATATGATGGAGGCAGAACCCCAAGATACAACAAAATGCGGGCCATCTCCGCACCAAATTGGGGGGATGGCCCAAAATGGAGGATGCAGCCTATGAGAAGTGCAAGCAGATGGATCTACGTCGCAGTCGGGTGCGTGGTACTTCTGTTCTCGGGCCTGGTGTACGCGTGGAGCGTACTGTCCGGGCCGATCGCCGCAGAGTTCCCCCGCTGGACCACCGCACAGCTTTCCCTGACCTTTACGATCGTGATGAGCTTTTTCTGCCTTGGCGGCCTGACCTGCGGCGCGCTTTCCGCGCGCATTTCCCCGCGAATTTTCCTCTGGATATCCGCCCTGCTGTTTCTGGTGGGCTTCCTGCTGACGGCGAGTATGCGTTCGCTGCCTATGCTGTATGTCGGCTTCGGCGTGGTCTGCGGGCTGGCCTCCGGCTTCTCGTATAACGCCGTGCTCGGGACAGTCGGCGCATGGTTCCCCGACAAGCAGGGCCTCGTCTCCGGTATTCTGCTCATGGGCTTCGGTCTGAGCAGCTTCCTCATCGGCAAGCTCTATCAGCGCTTCACGCCGGTGACGGTCGGCAGCTGGCGGCGCAGCTTTGTCGTGCTTGGTATTATCACGGCCGTGCTCGTGGCGGCCTGCGGCTTCCTGCTCCGGCGGCCCGGCACGGACTTCACGCCGCCGCCCGCCGCGAAAAAGAAGCGCTATGTAAACCCCGTGGCAGAAGAGCTTGGCACGGCGGCCATGCTGCGGCGGCCCGCGTTCTGGCTGTACTATCTCTGGGCGGTACTCCTGAGCGCGGCAGGGCTGGCCCTCGTGTCGCAGTCCACCTCCATCGCGCGGGAGATCGGCAGAACGGTCTCGCCGGGCGGTATCACCACGGCCGTCGGCATGATCTCGCTGGCGAACGCCGCCGGGCGCGTCGTGCTGGGCGGGCTGTTCGACCGACTGGGGCGCAGCCGGACCATGCAGCTCGTGGGCGGCATTTTCCTGCTCACCGGCCTTGTGCTCATCGGTGCGCTGAAGCTCGGCAGCTTCCCGCTGCTCATCGCCGGCTTCCTGCTGGGCGGCATGGCCTACGGCGGCGTCACGCCCGCCAACGCAGCCTTTGTCAGCTCGTATTACGGTATGCGGCACTACGCCGTGAATCTTTCCGTCGTGGTGACGAACCTGCTGTTCGCCTCGTTCGGCAGCACGATCGCGGGCGCGCTGTATGACGCGACCGGCTCTTACCTCAGCACGGACGCCATGATCCTCGTTCTCGCTGTCCTGAGCGCCGCCGTGTCGTTCGGCATCGACCTGTGCGACCGGAGGATGCTGAAAAAGCGGGGACGGTAGGCCTTTATGCGCTGGAAGCCGAAACGGGCCGCCGATAAAATGGCAGGCACCAATTGCGTCTGCCAATGGCGCTCATCGAGCGCCCTGTACAGGGGCATTCAAACGAAGAGGGCACTGGTGCACCACAGCAGGGGAGCACGGCGGTGAGAACGGTATGCTTCTGCTTCCATTATGACGGATCGCGCAAAAATGTCAACAAAATTTTCAAAAATTCCTCTGCAGAGGGGTGGAAAAAATTCGTCAGAAAACCCGCCGCCAACTTCATTGGACGAAACAAATCGCCGGAATTTTACGTCACATTCCGTATCGTAACGAGATGTGCCGGCGTGAATAAAATCACGCAGCCAGAAATGAGATAATCAGGAATGTGGTCTATCATGAGTCAGAATAATGATAGTTAACTTTAAATTATGCTAAAAGAACTGCCTGTTGACAAATGAGAATGTCTCGTGTATGATCAAATCAGGATTCGGCATCGCCGAACAGAGACATGATACAGGAGGAGAAACCATTGAAAGCGGGAAAGAAACTGTTAGCGCTGCTGCTGACGGTCTGCATGCTGCTGTGCATGCTGCCGACGGTGGCGTTCGCTTCCGGCAGCGATTATCTGAAGATCGCCATGCTGGACAGCGGCCGAAAATATTTTTCGGCAGATTGGGTCAAGGCCTTCCTCTATGAGGCCAAGGCGGACGGCTATACGCACGTCATGCTCGCGGTGGGCAATGACGGTATGCGCTTCCTGCTGGACGACATGTCGCTCAACGTGGGCGGCAAAACGTATTCCAGCGACGCGGTCGCCTCGGCTATCCGCGCAGGCAACAACGCCTACACGACGGCATCTTCGGGCGAGTGGACGGAAAGCGAGATGGACGAGTTCTTTGCCACGGCCAAGAAAGCCGGCATCGAGATCATTCCGCTGCTGAACAGCCCCGGCCACATGGACTCGGTGCTGTATGCCGCGTCCTCCCTGACGGGGACGAACTGCAGCTACAACGGCTCGAGCCGCACCATCGACGTGACGAACGACACGGCCGTCCGGTTCTCGCAGGCCTTCCTGCAGAAGTATGTCGATTACTTTGCGGGCAAGGGCTGCCGCTATTTCAACTTCGGCGCGGATGAATACGCCAACGACCGCTACACGAGCGGCTCCATGGGCTTCGGCAGCCTGCAGAACAGCGGCAAGTATGGCTACTTCATCAAATATGTCAACGAGCTTGCCGCCATGGTCAAGCAGGCGGGCATGACGCCCATCGCCTTTAATGACGGCATCGAGTTTGCCAACAAGATGAGCGCCTCGGTCGGTTCGACGACCTACACGTTCGACCGCGACATCGTCGTGTGCTACTGGTCCGGCGGCTGGAGCGGCTACACACCCCGCACGGCGGCCAACCTTGCCTCGGATGGCTTCCGTATTATCAACACGACAGGCGACTTCTACTATGTCCTCGGCAAGAACGACAGCTTCGACAATGGTTATACCTATGCCGCCAACTGGAGCAATTATAAGGTGTGCGGCACGAGTCTGAGTGCTTCCTCCGTGATCGGCGGCATGTTCTGCATGTGGAGCGACTATCCCGGCGCAGAGACGCAGACGCAGGAAGCCAAGAAAATCCGCCTGCCGCTGCGCGCCATGGGCCTCGCCATGGACGGCGCCTACACAAGCGGCATGGACACGTCCGTTGTGCCCGGCGGCTTCAACGCCGACGGCTCCATCAACACCGATCCTCCCGCGCAGAGCCACGACTACCGTCAGACTGCCTCGACGGCTGCGACCTGCACGGAGGCGGGCAGCGTGACCTATACCTGCGCCGACTGCGGCGACAGCTACACCGAGACCGTCCCTGCCCTCGGCCACGATTACGCGGCGGCAGACGACGCGGGCGACACGATCTACACCTGCACGCGCTGCGGCGAGCAGCATTCCGAGCTTCTGCCGCGCGAATACGTTTCCGTCAAGACCGGCAAGACGACCGAGGCCTACACGCTCGAGGGCGAGCAGACCTTCACCCACACGGGCGATGCCACCATCGCGCGCGGCGAGCTGACCGTGGTGCAGGGCACGGGCACGAAGGTGTCCTACTCCGCCAGTGCCTCGGCCTCCGTCTCCGGCTATACGGACGGCGGCTACAACTGCGTCGCCTCCAAACTTATCGACGGCGACACCTCCACCTACTACTGGTCCACCAGCAGCCAGACGTCCGGCATGTATGCCCGCGTCGACCTCGGCGCGGAGGTCCGCTTTGACGCCGTGCAGATCAGTGCTCCGGCGCACGGCGACTACTGCACGAATGCCAACGTCCAGCTCTCGTCCGACGGCCGCACATGGACGACGATCGGCACGTTCACGAGCAGCCGCAGCACGGCCGTGACGAAGACGTATGCCGTCCCGTCCTCCGTTGAGAGCTTCCGCTATATTCAGGTCGCCCTCACGACGGCGCGCAATTACTGGTGGCAGCTGTCCGAGATCGCCTGGGGCAGCTATGACGGCACGACGTTTACTCGCGCCGCCGCTTCCGGCACGGTCCAGACCGGCACGGCTCCCATGACGGAGGTCCGCTTCACCGGCATGGCTGCCGGTACGACGTACTACGTCATCGGCGGCACCCGCTATGTCATCGAGGTCGAGGCCGACCATGTCCACAGCTATCAGGAGGTCAGCCGGACCACCGCGACCTGCACCGAGGACGGCGTGACGACCTACCGCTGCGAGACCTGCGGCGACACCTATACCGAAACGACTCCGGCCACCGGCCACAGCTACACGGCCGCCGTAACGGCTCCGACGTGCACGGAGAAGGGCTACACGACCTATACCTGCAAGCGCTGCGGCGACCATTACACGGCGAACGAAGTGGCTGCGCTCGGCCATGATTATGCGGAGACCACCGTTCCTGCGACCTGCACGGAAAACGGCTCCGTGACGCACACCTGCACGCGCTGCGGCAACAGCTACACCGAGACCCTCCCGGCCACGGGCCATACCTACACCGTCTCCGGCAGCGAGGCAACCTGCACCGAGGGCGGCAAGACCGTCCATACCTGCACCGTCTGCGGCGACACCTATACCGAAACGACGCCTGCGCTCGGCCATGATTACAAGGCCGTTGTGACGTCCCCGACCTGCACGGAGAAGGGCTACACGACCTATACCTGCAAGCGCTGCGGAGAGCATTACACGGCGGACGAGGTTGCTGCGCTCGGCCATGATTACAAGGCCGTTGTGACGGCTCCGACCTGCACGGAGAAGGGCTACACGACCTACACCTGCGCGACCTGCGGCGATACCTACACGGCAGACGAGGTGGCCGCGCTCGGCCATGACTACGAAGCCGTCGTGACGGCTCCGACCTGTACCGAAGACGGCTACACGACCTATACCTGCAGGAACTGCGGCGACCGCCGCACGGGCCATGTCGTCGGTGCGCTGGGCCACTCCTATGAGTGCACCGAGGACGGCAATGACCGCATCTACACCTGCACGCGCTGCGGCGATACCTACACCGAGGCCATCCTGCCGACGGTCGAGGTCAAGCTCCAGCAGGGCGAGACCTACACGTTCCACACCGAGGACGCCGCTGTGACGGAGTCCGCCGATCCCGCCGTCGCTGCGACGACGATCGAGGCGCTCTCCGGCGGCTATCAGCAGGTGACGGAGCTTGCCGAGGGGACGTTCCTCCTCGTGAGCGGTGACCGGATGCTGACGGCGACGGCCTCAACGTACTACAGCTCCTGGGACGGCGCGGGCACTGTGAGCGGCCTGACCTGCGCGGCCTACAGCACGACGGGCGACCTGTCGAACGCCCTGTGGACCGTCACGGCGGTCTCCGGCGGCTACACCGTGCAGAGTGCGGACGGCCGTTACCTGAATCTCACGGAGAGCACCCGCTCTGCAAGCGTGACGCTGACCACTGCGCCGCAGGTCCTCACGATCACGGATCTCGGCAGCGCCTTCTCCATCCGCTTCAGCGATACCTATCTCGACCGCTACAGCACAACGTTTGCGGGCGCCTATCCCGGCAATGCGAACGCGAACGAGCGGTGGCAGCTCTATCGCGCGGTCCCTGCGGGCTATGACGTGACGATCACCGGCGTGGCCGAGGGCGCGACCCGCACCGTCATCGGCGGCGTGCGCTATGCCGTCACGGTCCACGCCCATGCCTACACGGCCACCGTCACCACGGCGGCGACGTGCACGACGCCCGGCGTCCGCACTTATGCCTGCGCCTGCGGCGAAAGCTACACCGAGGAGATCCCGGCAACGGGCCACAGCTATGTCCGCACGGAGGAAAACGGCAATTACGTCTACACCTGCTCCGCCTGCGGCGACAGCTACTCCGAGCCGGTGAAGACCGCGACCTATGACTCCGTGAGCAGGCTCACGTCCGGCGGCCGCTACGTTCTCACGGTCTACGCCAGCGGCGGCTACTATGCCATGACGCACGACGGCACGACGATCGGTGCGCAGGCCGTCACCATCGAAAACGGCCGGATCACCTCCGACGTGACCGAGAGCATGCTCTGGGATTACTCCAACGGCTGTTTCAGCTTCCAGAGCGGCACGACGACGTATTACCTCTATAAGTCCGGCAATTCCTCTCTGCGCATCAGCACGTCCGGCACGAGCGTCTCGTACTGGTATAACCGTCTCGGCTTCGGCAATGCCTACCTGCGCTACTCTAACGGCTCGTTCTATCTGACCCGCTGGAACTATTCTTACTGCTACCTGTTCCAGGAAATGAACGGAATCTGACGGGAAAAATGCGACCGGGGCCGGCTCGAAAGAGCCGGCCCCGGTTCAGACTGTCAAAAACCAGATCGGAAGAGCGTCGTGTAGGGAAAGAG
>OMGX01000838.1_pt1 | contig 15795 bp, 16 predicted proteins | sample 1674381 | NCBI WGS metagenome assembly OMGX01 (sample SAMN05578582, study PRJEB25193) | human gut metagenome | biome: Human Microbiome; feature: human-associated habitat; material: feces | host: Homo sapiens | place: USA:Birmingham | reverse complement strand
TCCGCATGGTCTAAGCCATACGGAGGATTAACTGTTTTACGGACACCCGTCTATAGCCCCGGTGCCTTTTTCGCAGCAGCTCATGCTTTTCTTTATTCGCCTGTGATCTCCCGTTGTTTCTTTTTGGGGAGGGCGTGGAGGACCAGGCGGTAGGCTTCGTCGAGGAGGTTTCTCAGCAGATCGTCGGGGACGGAGCCCTGCGCGCGGACGGAGTTCCAGTGGGTCTTGTTCATGTAGTAGCCGGGCAGGATGTCTTCATACTGCCCGCGGAGGAAGTCGCCCTCGGCGGGGTCGAGCTTCAGGGTGATGTAATACGGCTGGTCCTGATCGTCCAGGCAGACGGCGGCGAACAGTTTGCTGCCGATCTGATAGCGGATCCAGTTCCAGTCCGGCTGCAGGTCCTTTGTGACACCGGGCTTCTGCAGGAGATAGTCGTCGATCCAGGGATATGGCATAATTATGCTCCTTTTTCGGTTTTCTGCGGCGCGAAACAGTGCGCCAGCGCCCATGCGAAATGCCGGTCAAAGGCCGCAGCTGCCTGTTGGCTCAGCGCGGTCTTCGGCTGCATCATATCGAAGGCATGCAGGTCGGTATGATAGATATCCAGCGCCGCCGGGATGCCCGCGGCGCGCAGCTGCGCGAAATAGCGAACAGTCTCGGCGTAGAACGGCTCGCCGTCGCCGACGAACGAATAGGCGGGCGGCAGGCCGGAAAAGTCCGTCAGCCGCGCGGGAGCGGCATAGGGCGGCAGGTCCGCACGGTCTCTGCCGCGCAGGTAGCGCCGCCAGGCGAGATGGTTGCGCCGGGTGTTCCAGCCGCGGCCATGGTTGTCGCGGGAGGTCTCGGTGTCGCGGTCGTCCAGCATGGGGTAGAGCGGCATCTGGAAGGCGACATTCACCGTCCCCTCGTCCCGGGCGCGGATGCAGACGGCGGCACACAGGCCGCCGCCCGCGCTCTCGCCGCCGACCATGAGCTGGTCGCTCCGCACGCCGAGCGCCGCGGCATGGCTGCGCAGGTACAAAAGCGCCGCATAGCAGTCGTCCATGGCTGCGGGATACGGCGCCTGCAGCGCCAGCCGGTAGCCTGGAGACAGCACCACTGCGCCGAAGCGCTTCACCAGCTCCACGGCGCGGGACATATGGACCATTTCCTTCATCCCGGCGACGTAGCCGCCGCCGTGGAGCCAGAGGATACCGGGCGCGTTCTCCGGCGCGGCTTTCGGAGAGAGAACGAGGGCAGGGATGCTGCCCTGCGCGGTCGGAATGCGGAGGCGGCGGACGCGGATGGCCGGGTCCGGCCTCATGGATCGCATGGTGCGCCTCCGCTTTGCTTCTGATAATCCGTGCCCCAGGCCACCATAGAGTCGAGGATGGGCCGCAGGCTGTAGCCGGTAGCGGTCAGGGTATATTCCACGCGCGGCGGTACCTCGGCGTAGACCTTGCGCGTGAGCAGGCCTTTGGCCTCCATATCGCGCAGCTGCGCGGTCAGGACCTTCTGCGTGACGTGGCCGATGGACTTTTTCAGCTCGCCGAAGCGCTTCGTCCCGCTCATCAGATCGCGCAGGATCAGCACCTTCCACTTATCGCCGATGAGCATCAGCGTCGTCTCTACCGGACAGGCGGGCAATTCCATGCTGCTGGCCTCCTTTTCTGGTTTTACAGATACCGGCCGGTGACGCTGGCGGGATCCTGCCGGATCTCGTCCGGCGTACCGGCTGCAATGATGCGGCCGCCGGCGTCTCCGCCGCCGGGGCCCATGTCGATGATGTGATCGGCATTGCGGATGACGTCCAGATCGTGCTCGATGACGACGACCGTCGCGCCGCTGTCCAGCAGCGCCTGAAAGACGCCGAGCAGCACCCGCACGTCCAGCGGGTGCAGGCCGATGGACGGCTCGTCGAAAACGAAGACGGAATCGGTCTGCGTTTTGCCGATCTCGCTCGCAAGCTTCAGCCGCTGCGCTTCGCCGCCGGAGAGGCTCGGCGTTTCCTCGCCGAGCGTCAGATAGCCGAGGCCGAGCCGCTTCAGAATGCCAAGCTTCTGGCTGACGGTCTTCATATCCCTGCAGAAGTCAAGCGCGGAAGCTACATCCATGTCCATGAGCTCCGGCAGGGACACGCATTTGCCGGTCTTATTTGCGAGCTTCACATCATAAGCGGCTCTTGCGTAGCGCGAGCCGCGGCAGTCGGGGCACGGGATGTTGACGTCCGGCAGGAACTGCACGTCCAGACTCACCTCGCCCGTCCCGTCACAGCCGGGGCAGCGGAGGGAGCCGGTGTTGTAGGAAAAGTCGCTCGCCTGATAGCCCCTTTCCTTTGCGTCGGCAGATCTCGCATACAGCTTCCGCAGCTCGTCGTGGACACCCGCGTAGGTGGCGACCGTCGAGCGGACATTGATGCCGATGGGCGTGGCGTCGATGAGCTTGACATGCGCAATACCGTCGGCTTTGACTGCGCGGATATGCGCGGGCAGGGCGCTGCCGCTGATGCTTGCCTCCAGAGCGGGAATGAGGCTCTCGAGCACCATGGTGGTCTTGCCGGAGCCGGACACACCGGTGACGACGGTCAGCCGTCCCTTCGGGATCTCGACCTCCAGCGGCTTGACGGTATGGATCTGAGACGTGGACAGATGCATGGTCCCGTCTGCAAACACAGCTTCCTTCGCCGCCCGGGGCCGCAGCTCCGTCTCGGCTTTTCCGGAGAGGAAGGGACCGATCTGGGACGCGGGGTTTTCCTCGATCGCCGGGATCGTCCCCTGCGCGATGACGTGTCCGCCCTTCGCGCCCGCTTCCGGACCCATCTCTACGATCCAGTCGGCTTCCTTTAAGATCTGCGTGTCGTGGTCGACCAGAATGACGGAGTTGCCGTCATCCACCAGATCGTGCATCACGCCGGTGAGGCCGACGATGTTGGACGGGTGCAGACCGATGGATGGCTCATCCAGCACGTAGAGGACGCCCGTCGTGCGGTTGCGCACGGCACGGGCCAGCTGCATCCGCTGGCGCTCGCCGGTGGAGAGCGTGGCAGCCGAGCGGTCGAGCGTCAGGTAACCGAGTCCCAGGTCCATGAGCCGTTTGGCGGTACTCTGGAACGCCTCGCAGATGCTCTCGGCCATCGGGCGCATGTCCTCCGGCAGGCTGGCCGGGACGCCCTGCACCCATTCGACCAGCTGCGCGAGCGTCATCGTGCAGGCTTCGTCCAGCGAGATGCCGCGCACCTTCGGCGCGCGGGCGGCGGCGGACAGGCGCGTGCCGCGGCAGTCCGGGCAGACATCTTCCTTCAGGAATTTTTCCACCCGCTTCATTCCCTTCTCGTCCTTGACCTTTGCTAGGGCATTCTCCACGGTGTAGACGGCGTTATAATACGTGAAATCCAGCTCGGCAAAGTCGTTGGAGCCGGCTTTTTTTGCGTGGTAGAGGATGTGCTTCTTCTCGGCCGGACCGTGGTAGACGATGTCCTTTTCCTGTTCCGTCAGGTCGCGGAAGGGCACGTCGGTGCGCACGCCCATCGCGCGGCAGATATCCGTCATCAGGGACCACATCAGGCTGTTCCACGGGGCGACCGCGCCCTCGTCGATGGTCAGGGAGTCGTCCGGCACCAGTGTATCAAGATCGACCGTGCGGACGACGCCGGTGCCGCCGCAGGTCTGGCACGCGCCCTGTGAGTTGAACGCCAGCTCCTCAGCCGACGGCGCATAAAAATGCGCGCCGCACGTCGGGCAGACGAGCTCCTTTCCGGCTGCAACGAGCAGCGACGGCGCGAGTTCATGCCCGTTCGGGCAGCGGTGGCTGGCAAGGCGGGAGTACATCAGGCGCAGACTGCTCAGCAGCTCCGTGCCCGTGCCGAAGGTGCTGCGGATGCCCGGCACGCCGGGGCGCTGGTGCAGGGCCAGGGCGGCGGGGACATGCAGCACCTCGTCCACGCAGGCCTTCGACGCCTGCGTCATTCTTCGGCGGGTGTAGGTAGAAAGCGCCTCGAGATACCGGCGCGAACCCTCGGCGTACAGGACACCCAGCGCCAGCGAGGATTTTCCCGAGCCGGACACGCCGGCGATGCCGACGATCTTGCCCAGCGGTATCTCAACATCGATATTTTTGAGATTATGGACTTTTGCGCCCCGGACGAGCATGGTATCGATCATGTTTGTTGACTCCAGATGGGATAGATCTTGTGGTTATTTGTTCTCGGCGATCTGCCAGTGCTTGAGCTTCGGCAGCAGGTCCTGCAGGTAGGCGCGGACCTGGACGGGCGGAAAGGCATCGTTTGCCATGTGGGCCGCGCAGAAATCGATCAGCGCATCCATGCTCTGATACGTGAATGCGCCGTCCGTATAGCACCACTTGCAGTAATCCTCGTTGAACGAGCCGTCCGGTTCGCGGCTCATGTTCCCGTCTTCGAGCGGCATGCCGCAGCACTGGCAGATGAGCTGCCGCGGCGCACCGAGCAGCGTGTTGATTGAGACGTCAAAAAAGCGCGAGAGCAGCTTCAGCGTCTCGGTGTTCGGGACCGTCTCGCCGGTTTCCCAGCGGGAGACGGCCTGCCGGGTCACATAGACCTTCTCCGCCAGCTCGTCCTGCGACAGGCCTTTTTTCGTGCGGAGCTCCAGGATCACATCTTTTGTATTCATAAAAAATCACCTCAGATCCAGATTACCACGCCGGCCTGCCGCGCGCAAGCAACGCGCAGTTGCGGGGGACAGCTGACGCTATGCTTCGGGAAGGTCCATGATGGGCCTTAAAATAAGTCCAGCATGGCGTCGAGGTAGAGCGCCTCGCGCACGCGCAGCCGGTATGCCGGTTTGGTCAGGTAGTAGAGCAGAAATTCCAGCAGCATGGCGCTGCCGAGGCCGCGGCCCTCGAGCTTGAAATTGGAAAAGCCCATGGGCAGATAGACGTTCCGGATCGCGCCGACGCTGAGAAAGCCAGGGTTCTCCATGGCGCTGGAAAAGCGGTAGCCCGCGGACGCGCCGGGGGCCGTGCAGATATGCTCCGCCGGCTCGCCGAGGTTTTTCCGGCTGACGGCCTCGTAGCACGCGCGCCGCTCCCGGCAGCCGAACGAGCAGCACTCGTTGCAGAGGAATTCCGTCTTGTCCTTGAGCGGCTGCGGCAGCGCGCGGAGGTCGTCAAAGGCCTTGTTCAGGCGGAAATCCGGCACGACAGCGGAAAACTCCTCCCGTTCCAGCTCCTGCCGGAGCTGGCGGAAGTTTGTCAGGACCTTGGTGGTCGAGGAGATGAAGCTCAGCTGCGGGTAATTGGTTTTCAGGTAGTCCAGCAGCAGGTCCGAGTGGACGATGACGCCGTTCTGCGGGCCATCGCTCCGGGCAAACGCACGGCAGAGGGCGTTGCAGCGGCCATCCGAAAGGTGCTCCGGGCGGAGCAGCGAGTTGCTGAATGTCAGGCGGGCAGACAGGCCATAGGCCCGCGTCAGGGCCAAAACCTCCTGCGCCGACCATTCGCCGGAGCCGACGCGGCCGCCGCCCCAGATGCAGTCCGCCGGCGCGCCGTAGAGCGAGCCAATGGCGCACCAGTCGTAAAAATATTCCCGGTGCTCAAAAAACAGCGGCAGGAAGACGCGGTAGAACGCATACGCCTCAAACAGGCCGGGAAGATGAAAATATGCAATCGTTTTGCGCATCCCATCCTCCCCTTCCGCCGCACAGCCATCGCGGACGTATTTTCTTTTATTCTACACCATCTGTGCGGCGATTGCAATTTGATCCTTTGCGAAAGATGCTCCCCTTCTGTGCTGAGTCCGAACTCTTGCAATTCTTAAATAATTCTGGTAGAATTACCATAGAGTTCCGCAGAACGTTCCCTGAAAGATGAACATCGATCGCAATGGTGAAAAACGGCCCAAACAGAAGGAGGCAATTGATATGAAAACGATCCTTTCATCAAAAAAACTTCTGGTTTTCCTCATAGTAATGGTATGTATGTTTGGTATGATCGCCTGCGCCGCACAAGAGGAAGAAGTCAAGTATGACTTGATCCCCATGGTCATGGTCGACGGTGTGATCTATGCGGACACCGGCTATACTGGTACCTACAAAAGCAACGATGACACGTATGACAGAGAGATCACATCGACCGTTGCAGGTTATGAGGCTCCGACAGAAAATGATCAATCCAACTTCGGAACAGGCTTCAAATATCGGTACGGCGAGACGGAAGGTACCATTGAGATCAATATGAACCACCGCTGCTGCATTTTTGCGACCGAAGAAGTGCGGCAGCAGATAAAATCATCAAAATCGTAACGGTGCCTGCTTCAGACACCGGAACGTTTTCGGGCGGAGCAGAGCCCTGCCCCTACAGAATGCTGCGCATCTCAAAGCCTCCCCTTCCAGGGGAGGTGGCTCGGCACAGCCGAGACGGAGAGGTTGTCACAAATTTGCAGCAACCTCTCAGTCTGCTTCGCAGACAGCTCCCCTGAAAGGGGAGCCATGGGTGCCTGTAAATTAAAAGCCAATGCAATCATAACCACCGGCCGTGCCGGTGGTTTGCACAGGCCCCCTTGGGGCCTATTACCAGCCGAGCCTATAGGCTCATCGAATTTTCTTTCTGCTGCATGATGCGCCCTACTGCTATTGAAATAGCCGTGTGCCGCATTTTACTTTTCGTCACTCTCAATTATCTGCCTTTTTGAATCGCACCGTATCAGCTGCTTTCCAGATTCGTTCCTCGCTTCGCTCGGACATTTTTTCTGGGCATAGCTAAAGCTTTTTGGAACCACCGGCACTGCCGGTGGTTTTCTTTATACAAACGGATAAAGCAGGGACAGTCTTCTAATGTCCCTGCTTTATACCATAAACAAGCCTAAAAAGCGGTGCAATCAGCGGAGCATACGTACTTACACAGACTTAATCCGGTTGGAGGATCGTTACATAGGTTTGCTCCTCAACCATATCAAACCGCAGCGTCAGTGCGGGAATATTCCGGGCCGTTCCTTTGCCGCGTACCGAGAGAATGGGCTCCTGCCATACAGCATCAAAATATCCTGTACTCTCATAAAATGCCGAGATCTCCTGCGGAATATCCTCCCATGCCTGACCCTCGACTGTGACTGGATCGCAGAGGTAGGGCGTATCATAGGAAAGCTTAAGTATGTCATCATCCGGTGCATCCAAGCAGAAGCCCGGGAAAAGAATAGAATCCGTGCCTTCCTGGTCATTGTAAAGCCTGTAGCACAGGCCGGAAAAGAGATACCAGTTTTTTTCGCCGTCCTGGCCAACTTTTTCCGGATAATATACATCGCGCGTACCGTTGCCTTGCGGGACCCAGATCAGAGTACTGATGTTTTCCTGTGCAGGCATGGAGACGATTTGAAATACAGCGTCGTCGCGGTATATTCTCTGTACCAGCGCAGATAATGACAGATCGGTCGAAAACTGATTCGCGCCATAGGCAATATAGGTTCCCGGATTCAGTTCCGCCCCCGTGCTGATCTCAAGTACGTTTCCGCTGGGATATGCCATGGCGGGGATACTCCGATCATAGCCTGTCCCGTAGCATCCCGAACACACAGATAACATGAGACAGACCGCGATCGTGACGAGGAAATAACGAACTTTCATCAAGCAAATCGCCTCCAATGCAAACTTTGTTCCGGCTCCGCATATACGAGTACATAGGAAAACAGAGTTTTTCCGTTGTGTAAAGGAAGGATGCCGTAATGCCGGTATAAGCCTGAAATATCCAGCCATGATCCGACAATCCCTTTTTAATATTATAGCATGAATTTCCTGACATAGCAAATGTATCAAAACGTTTTCATCCCGGAGCAGAGATCGCGCTGTCAAGGCGAGCGCGATTGCAGCGCGGCACACATGAGTCGCTCCCCTTTCCTCTGCCCCCGCAAAGCTCCCTCGCTTTGCAAAACAGGCGGATCCCGCGTTTCCGGGATCCGCCTGTTTCTTTCGTTTCGGGACCGCCCGACGGCGATTGCATTTGGAGGCCGGGTTTGCTATAATGGAACAAATTGCGATCAGGAGGAACCACGCAGATGAACAAAAAGCTGAGCGCCGCCGAAGTTTTGAAGGAAGCGGCGATCCTGACCGCGGCGGTGGCGATCATCGCGGCGGCGGTATATTTTTTCCTGGTGCCGAGCCATACCTCGGTCAGCAGCATTTCCGGCCTTGGCATCGTGCTGTCAAATTTCGTGCCGCTGCCGCTGTCGACGATCACGATGGTTTTGAACGTCGTCCTGCTGCTGATCGGCTTTCTCACCTGCGGGCGGGAATTCGGAGCGAAGACCGTCTATACGAGCGTGATGCTGCCGGTGTTTCTGGGGCTTTTTGAGCGGCTGTTCCCGGATTTTGCATCACTGACGGGCAGCCAGATGCTCGACGTGCTGTGCTACATTCTGGTGGTGAGTATTGGCCTCAGCATCCTCTTTAATCGCAACGCGTCTTCCGGCGGGCTGGATATCGTGGCGAAGATCCTGAACAAATACCTGCGCATCGAGTTCGGCCGGGCCATGTCGCTGGCCGGCATGTGCGTGGCGCTGTCGGCAGCGCTGGTCTATGATTCAAAGACGGTGGTCCTGAGCGTCCTCGGCACGTATTTCAACGGCATCATTCTGGACCATTTCATCTTTGACAACAACAAAAAGCGCCGCGTCTGCATCATCACCGAGAAGGAGGAGGAACTCCGCCGGTTCATCATCGACGACCTGCACAGCGGCGCCACGATCTACGAAGCGATCGGCGCCTATACCTTCGAAAAACACAACGAGATCATCACCATCGTCGACAAAAGCGAATACCAGAAGCTCATGAACTTCATCAACCGCGAGGACCCCAAAGCCTTCATCACCATCTATAACGTCTCCAACATGCAATACCAGCCGAAGACCCGCGCATGAGCGCGGGTCTTTGCCCGCTGGCGGCTTGACAGAGGACGGGGTTTTTGTTAGTATAGAGATAAAAATGCGGCTGGGGCCGTGTTGTTTTTGGGGCGGCGGTTAGGATTGTCTAACCGTTTGATTTTAGGTGCGAGTTAGATGCGTTTAACAAGGTGAGGTGGGGAACATGAAGGTTCTGGAGCATGGGGGCAGGATCGGGCGGACGCTGCTGTTTTTGCCGTGCACGGCGGAGCCGGTCTGGGCGTTTGCGGAGACGATCGCGCTGCTTTCGGAGCAGTGGCACGTGTTTCAGGTGGTCTTTGACGGGCACGAGCCGGAGGAACCGGGCGATTTCACCTCCGTGGAGCAGACCGTGGACGAGGTCACAGAATATTTGAAAGCCCACGGCATTGCCCGGCTGGACGCGGCCTACGGCTGCTCGCTTGGCGGCGCATGCCTGACCCGGTTTCTGGCGCTGGGCGAGATCCCGGTCGGCCGGGCGATCATTGACGGCGGGATCACGCCCTATCAGCTTCCGTACCTGCTGCGAAAGCTGATCCTGGCCCGCGATGTGCTGTCCTTCAAGCTCGCGGCGAACGACCGCAAGGTTCTGGAAGCGGCGTTTCCCCCGGAACGGTTCACCATCCCCGGGCATGACCCGGTGAAGGAATACGACGCAATGGAGGCCTATCTCAAGACCTATTCCGACCGGACGATCCGTAATGTGTTCTGGTCTGGCAACAACTACGCTCTGCCGCAGATGCCCGCCGCGGGCGGCACGAAGATCACCTACTGGTACGGCGACGACGAAAAGAAGGACCGCCGGAGCAATATCCGCTTCATCAAGCGCTATTTCCCGCAGATCCGGATCCACGGGATCCCGAAAATGGCGCACGCGGAGCTGGTCATCGTGCATCCGGAGGAATTCTGCCGGTACGCGGAGAAATTCCTGGCCGGGCCGGCGGAGGCGGCACAGCCCGTCGGGACACAGGATCGGAGGATGACCAGATGAAAGACAACGAACTGCAATTTGACCGCAGCTGCCACGTGCTGTATTCCAAGCCGTGCAAAAAGGAGATCCTGGCAAAGATCGCGCTGCACTATCCGCCGGCGGAGCGGGAGGCCGTGTGGGAGCAGGTGCAGCGGCAGTATGTGGACTTCCTCTCCGACTGGCGCACCGACCTCGGCGGCAGGAAGAATTTCCACAATGGCGCGGGCGGCACCTATGACTGCATTGCGATCCTGAGCTACTATGTGGCTTGCAAGGCCGTCACGTCGTTCCGGGAGATTGAGGCGATGGAGGAAAACCTGATTCTCCCCGCTTTCCGCAGGTTAAAGTTCGTGGACTGCAACAAGCCGTTTTTCAAAAGGCTCATGTACAAGGCGTTTACGCGGGCAAAGTCGCTCTGCGACCATTGGCACGATTACGAGATGGCGGTCTCCTCTTTTGACAAGGACAAGCCCATCTATTATGAATTCACGGCCTGCCCCGCGGCAGAGTTTGCGATCAAGCACGGGTTGACGGATATCATGCCTGCGCTCTGCAATGTGGACTATGCGTCGATGGAGCTGATCCACGCGCGGCTGGTACGGACAACGACCTGCGCGAACGGCTGCAAATGCGACTACACCATCTGCGGCGACAAGGACCCCTATCTGCGCGACCACCCCGAATACCGCGACGAGGCGGGCTACCGGAGAAACCGGTGAGCGGCCGCCCGGGATGCTCCGGGCGGCTGCGGTTGTGTTTTGGGGGCAAGTCTGGTATAATGAAGCTGATCAGAATTTGGAACGATACTAATTTCCAGCTTGCGAGGGCGTATATGACGATAGAAATCAAAGAAACTCTGACCGGCTCGATTCTTGATATTGGAGGCGGGGGCGAGGCTGTAATCGGGCAGATCTACAAAGACAGGGTCACTGCCATTGATAACTGTGAGGAGGAATTGGAGGAAGCTCCGGACTGCTGTTCCAAGCAGCTTATGGACGCAACAGAATTATTATTTCCAGACGATTCATTTGACAATGTGACCTTTTTCTATACGTTGATGTACATGACGACGGAAGAACAGCAGAAATCGATTCGTGAGGCTGCACGTGTTCTCAGAGCAGGCAAATGGATGCATATCTGGGATTGTGACATTTGTTCTGCCTATCCGGAACCTTTTGTGATCGATCTGGATATCAAGTCTGGCACCCACAAAATCCATACCGCCTATGGAATCGTCAAAAAGGATTCACAGTCTTCGGAGTCTGTCGTTCACCTTTTAGAAAGCGCCGGACTCAGGATTGAATCCCTGCAGGAAAAAGACGGACAGTTCCATATCCAGTGCAGAAAGCATAAGATCAATTCCGATTAATCGAAGATCAAGTCGGCCGCCCGAAAGGTTTCGGGCGGCTGACTTGTATTTCAGCAGCTGCTCTGGTACAATGAAAACAACAAAAATTGACAAGGAGTGTGAACACAGGAAAAGAAAGCGATTGTTGTTATGCATTCGCATCCCTTCCCGCGCAGTGCAGCCCCTGGAGAGGGGCTCTGATCACTATTACGCTATACAAGGAGTCTTTGCCTATGATGAAGCACCTGAAGCAATTGCGTGGGATCCGGGGCCTGCTCCCGTATCTGAAGACGAAAAGGCCCACGGTCCTGCTGATCTTCTTCCTGTCCGTGATCGACGCGGGGCTGAGTCTGCTCCCCATCCAGATCATCGCAGCGGTGGTGGACCTTCTCTCCACCGGACGCAGCGTCTTCTCCCCCATTCTGGGGACCAGCCTCACGCTGCACCTTGTGTTCTTCGGCGTTGTGTACGCGTTGAAGCATGCGGTCAGCCTCACATACGGTCATACGAATACCATGCTGTCGACCGGTATCATCGAATCGCTGCGCGACGACGCTATGGCGTGGGCGCTGGAGTCCTACAAGCCCTATAAGGAGGAGCGGCGGGAGGGCGACATCGTTTCCCGGATTTCCGGGGATGTGGAAGCCGTCGTCCGCGCCGTAGCTGGGCCGCTGAACGGTCTGCTGCCAATGGTGCTTAAGATGATTGGCTCTGTCGTCATGATGTTCATCTGGAGCCCGGTCCTCGGCGCGATCTCGTTGGTACTGGTGCTCCCGCTGTATGTTTCCAGCAAGCGTGTGGCAGTCAAAAGCAAGGAGATCGCGACTGAGCAGCGCGCGGCCAACGGCCGGCTCGTGGGCGCGGTCGGAGACCTGCTGTACTGCATTCCCATCATCAAGGCGTGGGGCAGCGAGTCCTTTGAAGCGAAGGGCTTCCATGTCTTTTCGCATCAGATGTCCACGCTGAACAAAAAGAGCCAGCGGATTTTTAATGTCTACTGGGGCATTACCTACACGCTGATGACCATCGGATATCTGTCGGCGGTCGTCTTCTCCGCCCGTTCCGCGCTGGCCGGGGCCACGACCGTGGGCAGCATCGCCGTCGCGTACTCCTATATGTCCAATATCCTGACGCCCGCTGCTTCGATCAGCCGGTACGGCAACGATATTTTCCAGGCTGACGCCGCGCTCGCCCGGGTCTTTGAGCTGAAACCGGAGGAAGCGTCCCCGGCTGCCCCCTATGTGCTGCAGCACGCGCCCGCGGTCGAATTCGACCATGTGACGATCTCCTGCAGCGAGCACAGGCAGCTGCACGATCTGTGCTTTACCGTGGCGCCCCATCAGCTCGTCGTGCTGGCGGGCGAAAGCGGCAGCGGCAAGTCCACGATCCTGAACACCTTGCTTGGAAACCAGCCCACCATGGGCGGCAGGATCCTGGTCAATCATGCGGATATAACGGGTCAGCTTGACCGGCTGCGCAGCTCCGTCTCCGTCGCCTTTCAGGCGTCCTACCTCTTTGACCGCAGCATTGCGGACAACGTAGCCTACGCCAGCGACGCGCCGGACGGACAGCGGATCGGCGAAGCCCTGCGCGCCTCCGGGTTGGACGGGCTTGTCCGCGAACGCGGCACGGATTTCAAAGTGGGCAGCAAGGGAAAATTCCTTTCCGGCGGCGAACAGCGCCGCGTGGCGCTTTCGCGCGCCCTTTATAAAAACGCGCCGCTGGTTTTGCTCGACGAGCCTACGTCTGAGCTGGATCCCGAGACGAGCCGGGTCATCATTGAGCAGATTCTGCGCTTAAAGCAGTCCGCGACCGTCATCGCCGCGTCCCACGACGCAGCGCTGATCGAACAGGCCGACGTCGTCGTCACGCTTTGAGGCAGCTTGCAGGCGCGGCTGACTTTCTGACGACTGCGATTCAGGCCCTATCCCAGAGGTGAACGCAGCCGCCCGATCTACGTCGGGCGGCTGCGGTTGTGTTTTTGGCGCGATTCTGCTATCATAAAGCAAATCGGCAATCGAAGGAGATGACGCGTTATGGCGCGGGCAAGATATCAGGTTTTGGTCATTCCCTATTGCATCACGGACGGGCAGGTGCGATTCTGCGCGTTCCGAAGAAAAGATCTGGACATCTGGCAGTTCATCGCGGGCGGCGGAGAGGACGAAGACGCGTCTATCATCGAGTCCGCACGGCGGGAAGCCTTTGAAGAGGCAGGCATCCCTGTCACGTGCAGCTATTCGCCGCTCGACACCTGCTGCAGCATCCCGGCGGACTGCTTCCGGGATGCGGAAGCGCTGTGGGGCCAAGACTGCTTTGTCGTCCCCGAATACGCATTCGCAGTCAAGGTCGAAAATACGTCTCTGCAGCTGTCCCGCGAGCACACCGAATACGAATGGGCAGCGTACGCGCGCGCCTATGCAATGCTGCAATACGACAGCAACCGGACCGCCCTGTGGGAACTGAACCGACGCTTGGAGCTGGGAGTGCTAAACTAACAGCTGCTTGCAGATGCCATGTCAGCAAGGCCGGAGCACAGGAGCACAAAACGGAGGACGTCTAAGCGTCCTCCGTCAATTTTTCTGCCTAAAACAGTTCAAAACGCACCGCTTCATAGTCTTTTACAAAGTACCGGATGTTCGTTCGGCCCTTTTTGATGATGGTGTGCCCCTCGGCTTCCAACTTCACTTTCTGCGCTTCCGCGCCGCCGGGGTATTTGGGGTTCAGCTCGCCGTTTGCTTTCAGGGTGCGCCAGTATGGCGTTTCGTCGGTGGACCGCTGGAAGCTGGCCCAGGCGCAGATGGACACAAAAATCCCCGCTGTGATGGGGTCGGTAAAATCCGCCTGATTTTGCCGTGCAAAGTACTCGCGGAGCTCCCCTACCGTGATCAACTTTCCCTCGGGGACCTGCCGCATCACACGGTCATAATCGAGCGGCGGCGCGAAATACATTCGGCTTCCGCCGTATTTCTCGATACTCTTTTCGTCCGTGATGATCTGGATCTTCGGCATGTCCTTGCCGTCCCGCAGCATCGCGTTAAAATCCTTGCTCGCTTCATTTGCCATGCGAAACCACCTCCTTCCAGTCATTATAGTGCAGGATCGCAGGCCATGCAATGAGGCGGTTCTTTTTTTAAGTGATTTCTGCCGCCTGATCGTGCAAAGGATGCAGCCGCCCGGGGAGGTCCGGGCGGCTGCGGTTGTGTTTTGGGGACAGTCTTGCTATAATGGAGCAAATCAGAGCTTGACGAGGAAGGCGATCCGTATCCGCTTTTGTATATGAAGCGGGTGCGGGAAATCGGGGTTTATGGAGATATGTGATGCGTGGCTGCGAATGGTGTGCGTATAAAGAAAACGAGTGGTTACTGTATAAGTCATCTCATTGGTCTGTCTATCTGGCAGACAGACAGGATTATGTTGGCAGATGTATTCTGGTATTGAATCGGCATTGCGGCAGTCTTTCAGAATTAGATGGTTCTGAGTGGATGGAATTGAAAACCGTGATAGATCGCTTGGAATGGATCTATCAAGAGGTATTAGGTGCCGAATTATGCAATTGGAGCTGCCTGCTGAATAACTTTTACAAAGAAGCCGAGCCAAACCCGCATTTGCATATCCATGTGCGGCCGCGATACAAAAGTGCCGTTGTCCTGAACGATCACGCATACACAGATACAGAATTTGCGCATCACTATGCTCTGAAAAAAGAGAGCGTATTACTTGATGATGACAGAAAAATGTTGTATGCACTTATGAAGAAACATTTTGCTTTATAATTCCGGTTTGTCTGCCTGAAATAAACTTCGATCACACGAGGCGACGCAAATGATTTTATATTTTTCTGCAACGGGAAACTGCAAATATGTCGCGGCGCGGCTGGCGGAGGCGGATGGGCAGGAAGTGCTGTCCATCGCGGACTGCATGCGCGTAAAGCGCTTCTCATTTGAGGATGAGACCATCGGCGTGATCTCGCCGACCTATGACTGGGGGCCGCCGAGCATCGTCAAGGAGTTTCTGGAGCAGGCGGCGTTCCGGACAAGCTATCTGTATTTTGCTGCGACTTACGGCACAACGCCCGGCGCGATCGGCGCGATGGCAAAAGAAGTGATCAGGGGGCGCGGCATCGATGCCTATTATGCCGTTCAGATGCCGGATACCTGGACGCCGATCTTTGACCTTTCCACGCCTGAAAAGATTGCAAAGTACACAAAGCACACGGAATCGGAGATCGACCGCATGGTTCAGGGCGTGCGCGAACGCCGCACGAACCGCCATATGCGGCCACGCACCCCGGCAGTTCTCACGAAGCTGATCTCCGGGCCGCTTTATAACAACAGGGTGCGGCGCACGGCCAATCTCCACGTGGAGGACACCTGCATCGGCTGCGGGCTGTGCGCCAGAAAATGCCCCGTGCAGGCGATCGAAATGCGGGAGAAAAAGCCGACTTGGGTCAAGGAGAGATGCGTCATGTGCCTCGGCTGCCTGCACCGCTGCCCGAAGTTTGCCATCCAGTACGGCGACAGGACGAAGAACCACGGGCAATATACCAATCCGAATGTAAAGGTTTATATTGTTGCGACATACTCTCTGCATCATTTGACGGATGCGCAAAAGAGCGAC
>OMGX01000820.1_pt1 | contig 16032 bp, 19 predicted proteins | sample 1674381 | NCBI WGS metagenome assembly OMGX01 (sample SAMN05578582, study PRJEB25193) | human gut metagenome | biome: Human Microbiome; feature: human-associated habitat; material: feces | host: Homo sapiens | place: USA:Birmingham | reverse complement strand
CCCCGCGTGCCGAGTCTGGATCACGCGGGGGGCCGGGGATGGGGTGGTGCGATTACATGCCGAGCGGGAACGATTGACCGATGATGTATATGTCTTGGTTCGCGCCTGTGATGTTAACGGGGGTGAAGATCTCTCGTTTTGCGTGATACAAGCCAAGCCAATTCCATCCGCTGCTTGCCATTCCACCGATGCACCTGGAAGAGCCACGGTTCGCATAAGCTGGGAGCGTCACGAGCTTGTCATAAGCCTTGAGGTCACTCGTGTTCTTCATGCTGCCGTTTATGATTACGATGCCGTCCACGCATTTGCAAGTGAGCTCATTGCGTTGCATGTTGACACCAGCCACGGGCAGATCATCATAACTTGGTCGGTAGTCGTAACCCAACATACCCATCACGATTTTAGCTGCCTGAATCTTTGCGCCTTCTGCATTCGGATGGATTCCGTCAGGGACGAGCTGCGGTTGTCCTACCATCATTTCCCAGCAGTGGTTAATCAAACGTGTGTTCGTTTCCAGTGCAGCGCGCGAGATGCTATTAATGACCTTGAGGTTGCGACCGTTGTTGCCGTTTGCGATTGTGTTGTTATTTTGACAGGCTCCATATTGGAACGGCGCTACAAAAATCTTCGCGTTGGGGAAATTATCGTGCGCGTATGTGAATGCCGTTACGGCTGCTGTGTACACGTCGGTGTCAACGGTCGCGTCATTGCATCCACCTGATATAACGATAACGTCCGCGTCCGGATGCTCGGTGTGCGCTGCGGTCAGCTGCGCTAGGTATTTGGCTTTGCGCGAACCTGTACCGTTGGTGGTATAACCTGCGTTATTTTCGGCATAGTTGTAAACTGTCATGTTCAACATGCTTGCAATCTGCGCGTGAATGCTCTGCGTGCTAGGATTTTCGGTGCCGGTTCCGAGCATAATCGAATCGCCGATTGTAATAAGTTTCTTTCCCGCGAACGCGTTCTTGTCAGTCTTGCTCGATAGTGCGGTGTTCATTTTAGAGTTCAAATCGTCTACGAGCTTCTTTGCCATGCTCGGCGTGGCTGCGACGCCATCGTTTGCCCCGCTGGTTGCCGGTGTATTATCCACAGCCAGCATGACATGTCCATAATTCTCCCCATTGCCGATTCCGTAAATAGTCTCCTCGCTTGCATGGTTCACCGGTGCCTTGGTGGCCTCCGCAGCTGTCGCGCGCTGCTCCTCGGCTGATTCCGCAGCTGTCGCGCGCTGCTCCTCGGCTGATTCCGCAGCCTTGGCCCTCGCGACCTCCGCAGTGATCGCGCTCGCGTTCTTCGAGATGCGGTCCGAGAAAGCGGTCATCTCGCCACGGTACTGCTCGATCTGCGCGTTGTAGTTGCCGGTCATGGCCCAGAACGCGTCGTCCGAAATGTCTACACCGGTCGGCACCGATTGCCGCGATGTGTACGAGTCGCCCCTATGCAGCACGATGGTGAGCGGCTCGTATGCGCGCTCCGAGTTCCACTCGATTGGATTAGCGAACATCGGAACGTAGCGCGCGCCTACGTACTGAGTCACTCCACTCCCCTGCTGCTTGGCTTGCGAAAGCTCGTTCGCGAAGAAACCCGCGAGCACGGATTGGACGTCTTCGAGCGAAAATATCTTGTCAGTTGAGGTCGACATGTTTTACTCCTTTAAAATGTACGGGTATAGGATGAATGAATAATAACCATTCACACGCAAATTAAGCGCGAGCGTCAGGAAGTTAGCTACCTGCTCGTTCGTAAACATCGGGACCTTCTTCACGTTGCCGGTAGTCTCTATTCGCATCGTCGAACGACAAGCCGCGACCCGCAGACGCTTTCAGATATGCCTTGATGGTGTCGGTCATGATGGTCGAATCATGGCCTGTGTTGTCGATGATGCCGGTCCCGGTCGCGTCGAAACGAAGCATGAGCCGCCCGTATTCGTCGGTTCCGTACACCGCGCCCGTGTCGAACTTGATGTCAGCCCATGAGTTGGGGACGTAGGCGCAGAATCGCCCATCATCGGTCAATCCGAAAAATACCTGCCTAACGGTCTTGTCGTAGATGAGCTCCAGGTTCGATGCGATCCAGGCGGTCACCTGCCTCGCGTAGTAATCATCGAACCCGCTTTCCTGGAACTTCTTGAACAAGTCTTCCAGCTCGGCGATCTTGTCGGTGTTGGCGTTGATCTGATCGGATGCGCCGTTAACGTAGTCTTTCAGCGCGTCCATGATGCAATACAGGTTCGCCACCAGCTGCTCGGGGCTCTTAACCTCCCAATACATCTTCGGCAGCGTTGGGTTCGAGATCATCCACGGGTTGAAATATGGGATCTTGCTAATCACGCACATCCACCTCCAATTTCTCGTTCTCCTGCATATATGTTACCTCCTTTACCAAAGCGGAACGGTCGGAACGATGAGCGAAGTGAACAGAGTGTGCTCCAGCTCGTTTAGAATCATAACATCCACCTCCTGCCAGTCGCGCGCGAACTGCACCGCTTTGTCGGTTACACTGCCTTCGCGCACAACGTCCGATTCGCGGTCGTTGCCGGTGCTCGCATAATCCGAATTACCGGAAAGCATCGTCTCGGGGAAGTCCGAGAAGATGTCGCGCGACTTAGAGCGGTCACGTCCGTCCTGCAACGGATTCACGCCCTGCTCCACGCGCTCGTACAGATGCTTATATTTCGGCATGATCTCGTTGAGCTTGCGCAGATATGCGCGTTTCCACCGAGAAGGCGTGATGATCGACACCTCGCGGTCGTAGAAGCGATTCAGGAACTTGCGGCAAAGCTGCGTGTATTGCAGCTCGCTATAAGCGTCGAAGCGCCAAGAATCATCTTCAAAGGGCTGGTAAAACCCCATCTCGTACCACTCGCCAAGGGTGATCGTCATACCGTCGTAACGCGCATTAGTGGGAACCTCGGGGAACTCGAACATGCCTAACCCCTTTCAAGAATCGTGTCGTAACGGTGCCGCATGTCGTAATTGGCCGTGAGGTTGTCACGCGACCATACGACGGTGACCGGCTGTGCGAGCTTCGCGCCGAATCGGGCATTGAGCTTGTCGCACGCGGTGCGGCGCGTCTTCAAAGGGGACAGGCGCGCAAGCTCGGTCGGCTGCATGGTCGATGCCACTTCATCCTCGATCATGCGCTCTTCTTTGAAGGGCATGGAGTCGATGCCCAATTCGCGGTAAATCGCGTCCCATGTGTTGCGCCAGTCCGCATCGAGCTTGTCCCCGATGTACTCCCTGGCGCGCTCGGGCATGGTCGTGTTGGTCTGGATGTCGCTGAAATTGTCGAAGCCCAGCACGAACGGCTCGCCGGTCGCGATGTTCTTGTAAAAGTTCTGCACGTCGAACGTGCGGTCTTGCGGCGCGGTGATCAGAAGCGGCATGCGCATGTGGTATCGGTTGATCTGCTTGGTGCGCATGATGTCGGCGAGTTCGCGCGCCCATATGTTGATCTTCACCATGAGCGGGTAGCGCGTCGCATTGTCCCAGATCCATACGCCGGTCTTCCAGTTACACGGGAAGTTGGTCTTACCGGTGACACCCTGCGCGCGCCACGCGCGCGGTTCGTCGTACATGTTCGGTGCGCCCTGCTGCACGCATTTGAGCGACAGCAGAACCTCGCTCGCCTGTGAGGGAAATGCGAGCGTCGCGGCCCCTTCATAAAGTAGCGTCTGCTCTAGAAATCGCTCGTTGCACGTCTCGGGAAGCCCCACCCACGTGAAGCGCGACAGCGCCAGCTCGATTAGATCGTTTTGAAACATGCGGAAAAGCTGTTGGTTGTATGCCTCTGTTTGCCAGTAGGTCGCTTGCGTCCCCGGCTGATACGCCCGCTTGCCCTTCTGCTTGTATCCCCTGCGGCCCTTGCTCATATCTACACCTCCTTATAGGAAACTTGCGCATCCAGTGCGGCCTTCATAGACGCATCGGCGCTCGCCTGCGCGTCTGCTTGGCGCTCCATGAGTGCGCGCATGATCTCATCATGTGCGCGCGTGTCTTGGCTTATGACGGCCTCGCGCGTGGCGCACTCCACCTTGTAGGCAATGAGCGCGTCGATCTCCGCGTCGCTCATGTTCTGGTACGTCCCGGCATTCAACAGCGCATCGATGTCGGGTTTAGGCTCGATCAATTCCGGCATTTTTCCTCCTTAAAAGTTGTCGTAAATGCTCACGCGGCCTATATCCTCTGGCTTGTCCCAAACGGTCACGCCCTTAATAAGTATATCTTTTACAGCGGCCTGCGCGCCCTCCACAACGTCCCCGGAACCGCTGCACCATACCTCGGTGCACTTCCAATAGGTAAAGTGCCGCATGACCTGCATCCGTTCCATGTTCCACTCGCGCATGAGCGTATATCCGTAGCGCGCGAACGCCGAGGCCGCGTTCATGATGTCGCACTCGCGCTGCGTCACGATCTGCGCGAACAGCGCGCGCGGCGCGGTCGCGCTCGATTGCCCGTTGGACCCCGCGCCGAACTGCACCGGTGCGGCAACGCCCGCCTGCTTCAATCCCGCGTTGATCGCGTCAATCGCGGTCGCGTGCGCGCGGCCCGCGTTCGCATCTCCGGTGGTCTTCGTGTTGCTCGCGTTGGTCGTGGTCAGCTTTGCATTGGCATTGGCGCTGTAGGTGCTCGCGTCATTTCGGATGTTCGTATTCTTGGTGGCAATGTCGCTTTGGATTCCGTAGGTCGCGGCTGTGTATTGGGCTGCGTGCAAAGTTTTTTCAAGTGCATTGCTTTGCGCCAATGATGCGGCGCGGGAATTGCTCGATTGAGACACGGCGGCTGCGGCGTTCGCCGATGGGAACGACACGGCCATGTCCGCGATGCCGCTCACGGCTGCGGTGGTCGCGCCTGCGGCACCACCTGAGAAAGCGCCGGTGACGACCGCGCCGACGCTGCGCGCTGCAGTCGATGCGTTGTTTTGCGCCGTCGTGATCGCGACCACGTCGTTTTTCAAGTCGGCCATCGCCGTAGAGGTCGCATTGTCGCTGTCGCAATCGGCCTTCAATTTTTGATTAGCAGCGGTTGCGCCGGACAAAGCGGCTGCATTGGCATTGGTCGTCACGGAGTTATTCGCGTTCACGTTCACGCGGTTCAGGTCGGTTATGTTGGCAGCGACGTTGCCCGCATTGGTGTACGCCGTCGCATTGGACGCAAGCGCGGAGGTCTGCGCGTTGTCCGCTGCGAGCTTCGCGTGCGCGCGATTATATACGGTTGTGTAATCGGCACGGCTCGCCGCGCTCTGCGTGACCTGCATGACGGGGAGATTCCAGCTTTTGAGGTAATCGCCCCACGCGCCGCCGAAGTCGTATGTGCGACCCTCCATCGTTTGAAACGTGAGGGTGTCGCTCGCGCCCGCGATGCCCAACAGGCGCGCGTCGATGGAGATGTAGGGCATGATCAGGTTCACAGCGCTGCTAAGCTCGATGCCCTGCGCGCCCAAGTCCTCCACGCGCACGATGGACGATTGCCCGCGCTCGTCGCTCACGCGGATCGCGGCGTAGGGGTAAGTGTATAGTTTTGCGAACGGGAGCGCCTTCGCGGGGTAGCGGAAATCCGAAAGACCCGGCTGCAAAAACGGTTCGACCTTCTGCACCGCGTCGCACACGGTCACGCCCACGCCCCAAAGCGTGAAACCGCCAGACTGCGTGAGAAGTTCGGAAGGCGCGAAGAAAACGCCTTGCACGGTCTGCTTGATCCAGGGTGCGTTTTTCTCCATCGCTTGCAGGAACTTCTGCAGGTCTTCAACTGCGACTGAATAAACGCGCGATGCGAGGATGCCGGACGTGTTCGGCTCGGAAAGCGCGGGAACGGTCGGCGCGGATGCCGTGCCAAAACTGCTCTGCAGATCGCATGCCGTCACGATGCAGGCGCGCTGACCCTCGGCGCTGTAATTCTTGACCGCGCGGCTGCGCTCGATGTAAGGCTCGCCACCGGTATTAACGTCCGCAGTGAGCAGATAGGCGGAGTTGTCGCGCGGGTTTTCGAGGTAGTCGGCAACGGGGGATGCTGCCACCGGCGCGTGCCCCCGCTCGAGCAAGATGTAATCGAACCGCATATCGTTGATGTAGGTCGTCCACATGTCCAGTTCGAGGACAAGGCGCGTGGAGTTCGGCGAAAGCTGCTGCGCGTCCAGGATGAAATAGAAGTAACGCGCCTTGCGCTCGCCGCTCGCGTACTCGATGGGTTGCGCGTCGCTCGTCATGCGCGGGAGGTCGACTACAAGATAATTGTAGATCTGCGCGGATGTCACCGGCACGGGCACCTTGGCGCTGCCGTCGGGCTTGACGTTGAACATGGTCTCGAGATTCACCACGTCACCGGAAAGCGCGTCGAACCACTCATCGCGCTTGGCGTCGTTCTCGAACTTCACGACGTTCTCGTAATCCCCGCACCACGGGACGTTGCACATCTTGAGTCGGGCGTTTGGCTTGAACCTCGAATAATCGAACGTGTTTTCGTATGCGTACACGTCAACGTTTCCAAGGTTCGGAAAATCCGCATTCATGAACATACCTCCTTAACAAAGCGCCCCCGCTCACACGTGAGCAGGGGCACGGGGCTGTGGTCAAGCAGATTATAGACGCTTACACGATGGTGATGTCAACGGTCTTGGTGTAAAGCGTGGTCTTTCCGGAGGGGTTCACGTAAGACGTGGTGCCGACGACGTGAAGAACGTTGTTCGCCTCCAGATCGGACTTCTGCACATGCAGCACGCCCAGACGGTCAACGCGCGTCGCGGAGTTGAGCGCAAGCGGCTCGCCCTCGACTTTCGTCGTCTCGCCGGAAACGCTCCACGTAACCGCGTCGGGCGCGACCTCGACGCCCTTATCATTCGCGGTGACGGTGCCGGTGAGCTCGACGGTCATCTGCGTGGACTCACCCGGCTTAAGGCTGGTCTTGGCAGCGGTGATGTTCACGTCGGTGACGTTCTGCGTGATGGTGGTGACGGCGGTGGCCGCGTCGGTGGTGAACAGGATCGCAGGGACGAACGGAGACGCGCTCACGACCTCCCAATGGTGCAGGTAGTAATTCGTCGCTAGGGTCTGCGGGTTGTAGAAAGACTCGTTCGCATAGACGTAATCGTTGCAGACAAAGAAGTTGTCGGTGGTGAGCAGGGCGAAGGCGTTGGGGATGGGAAGCTCGGGAACCTCGATCGTGCGGTATGCGGCCTCGGCCTTGTCCAGATTGAACACGCTTGCGAGGGTGTCAACGTCGATGGAAGCGGCTGCGTCTGCGGTGATGAAAAGCACGAGCTCTTCGGGCTTGGCGAAGGTCGGGATGCCGTACTCGGCGGAGACGGGGGAGTAAAGCGAGGTCGGGAATTTCAGCTTCTTGGCGTAGGCGCGAACGGCCTTCAGGAACTCCTTGCCAGTCGCCTCGTCGGTCGGGGCGGCGCTCACCTGATGCTTGAAGAAACCCCAGTTCCGCTCGTAATATGCGAGCTGGTTGAGCATGCACAGATACTCATCGTAATTGTCGGAATTGCGCGGAACGGTCATGATCGCGTCGATGAGGCGGTTCAGGCCCATCTCGTCGGCGAAAGCCTGCTGCAGATCGGGGAGCTCAACAGTGATGTCGTAGCGGTCCTTGCGGTTGACGGTGTGGTACCACACTGCGGCCTCGGGACGGCTCACCTTCAAAAGCGTGTCATCGTCCACGTCGTAGGTGTGAGCCTTGATCCACTTGAGCGCGGATTCCTGAATGGAGGAACCGTAGCGGAGATTTGCGCCCTTGAAGACGGTGAGCGGATTCTCCCACTGATTGTTATGCACGATCTGCGTGCCGATGCGGTTCACATAAGCATCCACGAACTCGTTCAGATAACGTCGGTTCATAGGATCGAAAAGAAACTTGCTGGTCGCGTCGATTCCCTCGATGGTCGGGTTCGGAACTCGCTGCTGAAAATCATTGGTGCCGGAAAGGTACACGCGGCCCGCGATGGTGGTGTTGTTCGTTGCCATGTAAAATTCCCTCCTTAAAGGTCAAGGTCAAGCTCGTCGTAATCAGGGATGACCACCACGTCGTCCTCGATGATGTCCGCATCCCCGTCTCCGTCCACGTCGGCTACGGTAGCGCCGTTGTCGATGTCGATAGCCTCGGCGGTCGTGCGCATGCCCTCAAGCGCCTCGGTGATGCCGGACAGCATGCCCTCGATGCGCTCCAGTCGGTCACGCAAGTCGTCAAACTCCCCGATGCGGTGGGCTTCCTCGCCATCCACGCCTGCGGTCTGCTCGATCTCCTGCTCGTCCGGGGTCAGGTTCTCGTCGTCCATGCTCGTAACTCCTTTCAGATAAAAAATTGAGCGCGACCACGTCGAGGTGTTTAACCTGCATGGTCGCGCTCATTATAACGCATGGCGAAGCAATGACGCGTTCCGCTGAAACGTGCAGCCTTCTCACGCGGGGTTCGGGCGGCGACCGAACGCCGTAGCTCCCCGAATCGTCCCTACTCGCGGGTTGACGCGCCCGCCATCGCGTGCGTCTTCATCACTTTACCCCATACAGGGCCATCGCGTCCAGAAAGCCCTCGCGCACCTTGACGGAATCGAAGAGCACGGAACCCTCGTAATACATCTGCACGATCACACGGAGCGTCTTGCTCGCGACCTTCGCGGCGATGCGGTTTGGCGTATCGTCGCGGCGCGTCAGCGCGTACACGTTGCCCGCGTTCTCGGGGATCTTGCCGGTAACGTAGTAGTACCCCTCGGTCATGTCGAGCCAGATGCCGTACTCGGCCCCCATATGCACGCAACCCATCACGTATTTTGCGCGCGGGGGCTTCTTCGAGATGTAGCGCATATCTTCGGCAAAATCATTGGCATAGGTGGCCTTGGCGTACCCGGTGACCTGCCCCATGCGGCCCGCCAGTGTGTGGTCGGCGCGGTATTCGTCATGCGCGTCCGGCTCGGGGTAGTGGAGCAGGCACATCTTGTCTCGGTACCACGTGTATCCGAAGCGCGGAACGCCCTTGATGCCGAACGCCGCGAAATAAGGATTGAGCAGGTCCACCGCGTTTCCCAGCAGGAAAAGGCGCGGTTTTACGCGGCGTTCGTCGTATGCGTCCTCGCGCGCGCACGAGTCGATGATGCGGGAAAGCACGTTCCACTCGTCGCGCTTGTAGGTGTGCGTCGCGTCGATGCTCTCCAAAATGGCCTCGTCCATGATTATATTTTCAACCGCCGTGAAGGTGCGCTTTTTGGTGCGCTGCATCTCCGTGAAGGCCACGACGTAACCGCACGTGCGCCATTTGGCACCCTTCGGTGCGTCGCGCTCGCGATATTTGAAAACATTCGACTCGCATTTGTACTCGTACGCGGCAAATTCATCATCCACGGCCACGAGCTTGTCAAAATAGCTCTTTTTGACCGAATCGCGCTCGTCGAGCGTGCGGCACACCTCCACGAAACGCAAATCGCGCTTGAGTGCGCGCTTGAGCGCGTAGGCGCGCAGGCCGAAGGTCTTTCCCTTGTTCGGCGCGCCTACGACCATCGTAATATCGGCGTTATACGAGAGCGTTTTCGCCCAATTGTAGTGAATGCCGTCGTTCAGATCTACCATTGCACTTCATTCCCTTCATCGTCGATGTATATGTAAGTCGCGCGTCCGCCGTCCACGTCCACCACGCGCTCGGTGGTGTCCACCACGCGCCCGTACCGCTCGCGCATGTACGCGATGGTTCGCGCGTTGCCGCCCTTGTCAGCATCTCCAAGTACGCGATCGGACGGGTACAGGGCAATTGACTCATGCGTGTGGACGTGCGTTGTGTTGCCCGTGTAGTCGGTTATGTCCATGTCCAGCACGTCCGCCGCTGCGGGACGGTAATGCTCCAAAGCATGACAGACCGGTTGCGAGACGCGAACGCCCCATCCCAGCACGCGCGGCGCGACCTCGGCGAATCCGTGCACCGCGCTCATGTCATCGATCCAGTTCTCGATGTGGTACATGCCGGTGGGGCGCGACAAACCTGCACATGTGATATGCGCGTGGTGCCCGTCCCAGCTCACACGCGCCTTGTTCCAAGCGTCCATGTGCAGCGGGTATGCCTCGCCCTCGACCTCGAAAGTGCCAACGCCGGTGAGCGGGGAGGCGTAATCGGGGAAGTTCTTCCGCACGCGGCTCATGCACAAGTCGATCGATGCCGTCACGCCCGCGTGGAACGGCTCCAGCGCCCGCATGAGATCGCTTGCAGAAACGTCTTCGTCGCATGAGATTTTAAGCGAATCGGTGTCACCGCCCAGCACGCGCACGCGCTCGCCGAACTCCTTATATACAAGCTCGATTGCCGCGACGATCGCCATGCGAGAACCGCCGACAATGCGCAAACCGTAAGGGTATAGAACAAGTTTCTTCTTAGCGTCCTCATAATGCTCCTTATATGTCTCGCGCGTTACAAGCGTGTCGCGATCAACGTGAATCTCGCCCGCGTCCACCCGGTACCCGCACTTGAATACGTCTTGAGCCTCCATTCCATAGATGGAATTAAACATCCCCTTAACCGTCGAATTGTAATAAGCCTCGAGATCAGCACGTTCCATCGCACCGCTGCGGATGCGCTCAGCGATCCCCTCGGGGATGCTGCCTGGTATATCGCGCGCGTACGGCTCTCCCGTCTCGTATGTTTTTAAAATCTGCTTGCAAGCATCCTTGCGCGCATAGAACAGATTAGACAACAGCGTCACGTAGTCGGGCGGCTTTACAAAGCTCATGGTCCCCTCGCCTAAAATAACCTCCATGGAGTCCCACGCATACACGCGGCTCATGCACCACAGCTCCAGCTCGGAGACGTTCACGATGCACGACGCGGCTTGAACGAGCTTACCGAACGCGAATCGCCCGTTTTCCGCCACGTCCACGTACCCGGCACTGCGAACCGCAGTAACGGTGTCGCGGTCCGCCTCGCCGCCCCACTCGCCCAACTGTCCGGAGCCCTTGAACTTCGCTTCGGACAGCAACGCGACGCCCCAGCACTCGAATGCGCTCCCCTCGCGCAAGCGGAGGTTCTTGAACCTGATTTGCGCGTGGAACGCGCACCCGAACGGCTCTTCCCAGTGCCGCATCGCCTGATCTAAATCAGTGCTGCAAACGCCATCGGCCATCGCCTGCAGGATGCTCGGGAGGATGCCGCGAAAATTCACCGGCTGCATGTGGCCGTTGATGTAAGCGTGGTGCGCGGATGTCTCATCGATGCTGTATACGTTTCTCTGCACGATGCCGGAGTACCGCGCGGAGGTGAACGTGAAACCTCCCCTGAAACACGCCTTGCGCAGTGCGTATTGTGCATAGGTCGGGGCCAATTCCTCGGCGCACATGCGCTCAAACGCGGCTTGAACCGAAATGGGCTTTCCGTTCTCGCGCGGAATGCGCAAACGACCCGTTTCCATCTTCCCCGCTTGGCGCACAAGCGAGGTCTTTGTGAGCACGCGCACACCCAGCCACTCCGGCTGTAACCACTCGTTTGATTCCAGCAGGTAACGCAGGTATGCGGGAATTACCTCGGTGTCACGTCCCGCGTAATAAAGTTCATCGTCGGTCAGCGGCGTTTCGGGCGTACGGATTTTCGAGTAGTCCCAATCGCCCACGGCCTTGGGCAATCCGCACGTCTCGCCCATCTTGGCAAGTCCGCGCATCTCCAAATAAAAGGTGTCCCAGAAACGGAGCTTCACAACGCCGTCCTGCACGATGTCAACGGTGTATGCGCTCGTCGCGCTCTGCGCGCTCGCAACCATGTCCCAGCGCCCATTAAGCTCGTACATGAGCGGTTGCAAGTCGAACATGAGATTGTATGCGCATATGATCGGGATGCAATGCTCCTCTTCGCCCCACGTTATGAAATCGTCTATGGCACGCTGCATGTCCTCGCCATGTCGGTAAAACGACACGCGCCCCGCGCCCACCTCGTATGAACGCAGGTTGCAACCGCGTATGTCATTAACGATGTAAAGCACCGGATAGGCGCGCCACTGGTTCTCGCGCTCGTCAATGCAGATGTTGCACGTCTCGGTGTCATACGCGGCTGCGATCTTGAATTGTGGTTTGCGTTCCTTACACCCCATGACCCTTTACCTTTTGACTACCCGAACATGACGACCCTTGATGCCCATATAGGCGAACCGATCAACTCCGCATCGTATTCAACCTCGGAATAAAACGCCTCGTTTTCGTCGGTGAAACCCTCGACCTCGGATGTCGGAATGCCCGAACTGATCGCGGCTTTAAACGCCTGTTCGTTCGCGCGTAGAACCTTCTCGAACGCCTCCGATAGCGACTTCGCGCCAAGGCCCTGCATGATGAGGCGGTTGCGCTCCTTGGGGTCTTTGCCGCGCCAATACTGCCTCGTGGCCGCATAGAAGACAGCCACTGCCTCCTTGCCGTGCTCGCCCAACGTGCTGGGAGCGTCGATGCGTGCGAGGTTTATCTGCCGTTGAAACAGCATGTCGGAGCGCTCGCGGGAGCTCTTCACCTTGCGCGGCGCGGAGGTCATGCGATCCAGTCGCTCACTCGCGCTCTTCGCTCGTTTCTGCGCGCTGCGAACCTCGCGCACGGCTCGCGTTCCTTGGTACGACTGCGCGATCTGCGCGCGCACGCTCTCCATGTAATCGGTCCTCGCGCGTTTCTGCGCGGCGCTCATGCCGCTCACGTCCTCGCGCTCCATGCGTGCCAACAGGCGTTTTGCGCGCCTGCGAGCATTGTAAACCTCGTCCGATGCGCGTTTCGCACGTGCCATTTCGACCTCCAAAATAAAAGGCGATGCGGTAAGCACCGCACCGCCTAACTTAATGCAACGGGAAGGGGTTTAACAGTCTTGACTACACGAGAACAAGCGTCTTGCGGGTGTTGCCATTGGGGAGCTTGGAGGAAACGAGCTTCATGGGGACGACCTCGCCGTCCTCGAACAGCTGCGCGGCCATGAAGTTGTCGGCTGCGTTGCGCACGCCCTCGGACTGAGAGAAATAAGCGGAACCGTCAGCACACACAAGGGTGGTGTTGGTGCACGGGGTATCAACGCCGTTCTTATCGCGTGCGCGACGAACGCCCGGCTTGGTGAAAACGCCGATGACGTTCAGCGTCTCGCCCTCATGGTCGGAAAGCGACTCGGCGTTATTCATCGCGTTGACGACGAGCTTGCGCGTGTCAGCGTCAGCGGGCTTGATGGAGGAATAATTGGATGCGGCGTACAGATCGGTGGTCTCGACAGTTGCGAGCTGGTTGGTTTCAGTCATGGTGATTGCCTTTCTGATAGTTGATTGCGGTCTCTACGAACAGCTTGATGGGAATCGAATAGTAATCGGAGTCTTGCTCTACGCGGGTGATCGTGATGCTCGGGTCTGCCAAACGTCTGCGAAGCGTGTTCGTTGCTTTCACAGGGTCGGCGTAATCCCCCAGAAGATCGGACTCGAAGTGAACAAAAACGCCGTCTTGCACGCGCTGACCATAACAGTGTGAAAACGTGACGGTTCGACCGATCATCCCTCGTTCTAAAGTGGTTGGCATGAAATACACCCCCTTTCCCGTTGCCGTGATTAGCATTATAGGGAATGGGGGTGTTTCGTGTCAACAGCAGAAGCGATGATTTTTAATAACGCGTGATGATTGGCTTGTAACCCTTCGAGCGGAGCTCACCGGCGAACTTCTCCGCGTTGGACTTGATCGAGAACGCGCCCAACTGAACGTGGTAGAGCTTGCCCGGGGTGCTCGGAGTGGCGGGCTTCTCGGGCACCGGTGAGCTCGCACCGATGCCAGCAGCCTGGAGGATGCCGCGCGCAAGATCGTCCATCTGATTCATGAACTTGGCGCGGTCGTTGTCGTTGGTTATGAATCCGCACTCAAGCAGCCGGTAATTGACGCCCGCGCTCGCTGCTCGATTGGGATTCGCCAGGTCGGAGTGCCCCACGATCGTGGAGGCGCGCCCCGGCATGAAAGAGCCTATGAAGGATGCGAGGGCCTTGTCGAATGCATCCGGGGTGAATCCCTTCTTGATGATGACGTGACCACCGCGTGCGGAAGGTGCTGCGCTGTCCATGTGCAGTTCGACCACCATCGCGCCTTTGGGGCACTTCCCCTTTCCGATTCCGTTGGTCTCATACCAATTAACGCTCATGTCTCCGATTTGAACGCCAGCCCCGCCCAGGGCCTTGATGCGCACGGCGAGCTTGCGCACCAACGCAGCCTCGGTCTGACCTCCGACGCATGCTCCGGGATCGCCAGCGCCGTGCCCGGTGATGACGAAGAGTTTAACGCTCATGCTCACGCCTCCGGAGTGATGGAGTCCAGTTTCTCGGCAAGCTTGGTCATGATGAGGGTGTTCTCCTCGATGGTCTTGCGCATGTCTTCAATGGTCTTGGTACTCGAATAGAACATCATAACAAATGCCGCGATCGGGAACGCCACGTTGCTCACCAACTCCGTTACTGCGTTAACGTCCATGTTTACCGCTCTCCTTTCATAAGAAACAGGGTTGCGTTTTTCGCAACCCGTTACCCTAGGAAAGATTATACACACGCTTGCGTCGGTCGCGCTCGCGCTTCAATTTGATCAATGCTTGCTCGTACCTGCGCCGTTCGAGCTTGAAATGATGCGCGCCGTAACGCTCGCCCGTTGCCCATCGCGCGGCTGCGAACTCCCGCATTATCTCGGCCTTATACGTGTAGAACTTAATGAGCTCCGCGATGCCCAGGTCGGGCCAAATGCGCAGGACGTTGCAATCGAGGTGTGTAACCTGCTCGGGTTGCACTCGCGTGGGGTCGAACGCGCACATATGCGCGCGTTGCAACTCACGTTCGCGCTGCAGAACCTGTACAACGCGCGACAAATAAATGATTCGCTTGCTTATGTTCGCAACAATGCAGTAATGAGAAGGCGCACCTTCTCTCACGAGTCTAAAGTTGCGTTTGCTCAAAACCCAAATCATATAGTAACGATCGTCTGGAGTCGCGCAATTGAAAAGCCAATGAGAGCGTTTCATATACATCACGCCCAATCCGGGATGACCCCGAGCCGAAAATAAATGTTGCAGATGATGACGAACAGCACGAACAGCAGCGTCACGATGATGCCGGTGAGCGCGTAGCACCAATTCACGAGACGTTCGTTGTCCCAGTAGTGTTCACGCTCCATGCGCTCCATGCGCTTGCGGAGATTCTCGAGGTCCTTGTTAGAGTTCATGTTATGCCTTCCTCATGCCCTGAACAGCAGTGGTGATGATTATGGGATCGTGTGCGGTTGCGATGGTGGACGTGATTATAAGAGGGGCGTATCCGTTGCCCTTGCCGGGGTGGAATTGCATGTTCTTAGAGCCCGCTGCTTTATGAGGGCGCAAAGCCAGCGCTATATAAGCGGGGTCGTAGTAGGGGCACGTGTCGGATAAATCGCGATTGTCTGGATCGTAGGACAGGATGCCGTCGAAGGTACGCGCACGATCCATGTATGCGATTGAATGCCCGAAAAGCGCCTTGAAGACGCTCCCCGTCTGGTACAGGCCCTCGACTCGGTGCATAACGTATGAGTTCGTCGCGTAGACCACCCGATCATGCACGCACACGCAGTCAAATGGTGCATTCACACCTGGCTTGCATGTGCATGCGCATAGAGCGCGCCATAGGGCTTGTGTCTCGGTCTTGTTCATGTGCTCACCTTTCATTGAGTTGGTACGTGGTTATTATTTTAATGAGCGTGGGCATAATTTCAAGTTGTTTTTTATTGTCACGAGTGTTAATATAGTTGTGTCGGGAAGAGAAGCGGAAAGGAGAAAATGCATGACCACCTATAAGCAGTTCGACGTTCGTTATTTCGACTTCACATACAACAACGAGCGCGTGCGCACATTCAAAGATCTCTCCGACGCGATGGAGTTCATGGAGTGGATCGTGTTGTGTCGTGAGCATCAGATGCGCTTCATTGCACTGGAGAGTGTATACTAGACCTCGCGCCCCTCGTGCGCACCCCATCCCCAACCCCGCGCACCTTGACTCGGCTAGATCAGGTGCGCGGGGTTTCTTCTTGCGTGAGCGCGGCCCAGTGACACGGGTCGC
>OMGX01000811.1_pt1 | contig 16144 bp, 11 predicted proteins | sample 1674381 | NCBI WGS metagenome assembly OMGX01 (sample SAMN05578582, study PRJEB25193) | human gut metagenome | biome: Human Microbiome; feature: human-associated habitat; material: feces | host: Homo sapiens | place: USA:Birmingham | reverse complement strand
TGATAGAAATTTACCTTTACTGTTCGGTATCGCCTATCCCGTTTGCAACTATGACTAACAGAGAGTGGGGACAGATAGGCAACAACTACTTAAAAGCCCTGTTCGCCCTCGGTTTTCAAGGCTTCCTCATAATGATATGTGTCGGCATTTATGCGGTTTTGGTTGGCAGCATGATTGTAGCGGACAACCTGCACAGCGCGATATTCTCCCTTGCAGCCTACACCGTGATTTTGTGCTTCTCCCTATTCAAAACAGGCGCACTTGCGAAGTCAATCTTTAACGCCCATTAAAGACCGAAAGGAGGTTTTCACTTGGCGTATGTACCCGTACCCAAAGACTTATCAAAAATCAAAACGAAAGTCGCTTTTAATCTGACAAAGCGGCAGATTATATGTTTTGCGGCAGCCCTCGCTATGGGACTACCGCTTTTCTTTTTGCTCAAAGACAGCGCGGGAACAAGCATGGCGGCATTTGCAATGATTGTCGTTATGCTTCCCTGCTTCCTCTTGGCAATGTATGAAAAACACGGGCAGCCCCTTGAAGTCGTGATAAAGAACGTCATTCAGACAAAGTTTATCCGACCAAAGGAACGCCCCTATCAGACGGAAAATTTTTATGCCGTCATAGAAAAACAACGAAAACTGGAAAAGGAGGTATCGGCTATTGTCAATGGCAGAACGAAAAAACATGACCCGCGCGGTAAAAAATCCCGTGAAGCGTAAACTGACCCGCGCAGAAAAGAAAGAAATCGCCGCCGTGATACAGGCGGCAAAGGGCGACGGGAAGCCCCACACCGCACAGCAGACCATTCCCTACTTGCAGATGTACCCGGACGGGATTTGCAGGGTAACGGAAAAGAAATACAGTAAAAGCCTTGCCTTTGAAGATATTAACTATCAGCTTGCACAGGCAGACGATAAGACCGCCATTTTTGAAAACTGGTGCGATTTTCTCAACTACTTTGACGCTTCCGTTTCGGTGCAGCTCTCTTTCATCAATCAAGGCGCAAGAAAGGAAAAGGCACAGGCGGCTATCGAAATTCCGGCGCAGGACGACGCTTTTAACTCTATCCGCAGGGAGTACGCGGATATGCTGAAAAATCAGCTTGAAAAAGGCAACAACGGACTGGAAAAGTGCAAGTACATTACCTTTTCCATTGAAGCGGATAATCTTGCAGCAGCAAAAGCCCGCCTTTCCCGTATCGAAACCGACGTACTCAATAATTTTAAGGTGCTTGGCGTAACCGCCCGCCCAATGAACGGACAGGAACGCTTGAACGTGCTGCATGGGATTTTCCACCCGGAGGGCGAGCCGTTCCGCTTCTCTTGGGACTGGCTTGTACCGTCGGGGCTTTCTACAAAGGACTTTATCGCCCCGTCCTCGTTCCGTTTTGGCGACGGCAGGACGTTTCGCATGGGGCGAAAACTCGGTGCGGTATCGTTCCTTGAAATCCTTGCGCCGGAGCTGAATGACCGTATGCTTTCGGACATTCTCGACCTTGAAAACGGAATTATCGTCAATCTGCATATCCGCAGTATCGACCAGAGCGAAGCAATCAAGACTATCAAGCGCAAAATTACCGACCTCGACAAGATGAAGATTGAGGAACAGAAAAAAGCGGTACGCAGCGGGTATGACATGGATATAATTCCGTCCGACCTTGCTACTTTCGGCAGCGAAGCAAAAAATCTGTTGCAGGATTTACAGAGCAGAAATGAAAGAATGTTTCTGCTGACGTTCCTTGTGGTAAACATGGCAGACACAAAACGGAAACTGGATAATGACGTATTTGCTACGGCGGGCTTTGCACAGAAAAACAACTGCGCTCTGACCCGCCTTGACTATTTGCAGGAAGCGGGCTTTATGTCCTCTATCCCTCTTGGAGAGAACCTTATCCCCATTCAAAGAGGATTAACGACCAGCAGCACCGCTATTTTTATCCCGTTCATCACGCAGGAGCTGTTTCAGCGGGGCGCAGCCCTTTACTACGGGCTGAACGCACTTTCTAACAACATGATACTCTGCGACCGCAAGCAACTGAAAAATCCCAACGGGCTTATCCTCGGAACACCGGGAAGCGGTAAATCCTTTGCAGCAAAGCGGGAAATGACAAACGCCTTTCTCATTACTGACGACGATATTATCATCTGCGACCCCGAAGCCGAGTATTTCTCCCTTGTGCAGCGTTTGGGCGGGCAAGTGATACGCCTGTCGCCAACAGGAAAAGGTATGGACGGCAAGCCCCAGTATGTGAACCCCATGGATATTAACCTCAACTACTCCGAGGACGACAACCCGCTTGCCTTGAAATCCGACTTTATCCTTTCCCTCTGCGAGCTTGTTATCGGCGGCAAAGAGGGCTTGCAGCCCGTGGAAAAAACCGTCATTGACCGCGCTGTTAGGAATGTGTACCGACCTTTCCTTTCAGACCCCGACCCGGCAAAAATGCCGATTTTGGGCGACCTTTACAACGAGCTTTTGAAGCAGCCGGAGCCGGAAGCTGCCCGCATTGCGGCGGCATTGGAGCTTTATGTTTCCGGCTCTCTGAACGTCTTTAACCACCGTACCAATGTAGAACTGAATAACCGTCTTGTCTGCTTTGATATTAAGCAGCTTGGAAAGCAGCTCAAAAAGTTAGGTATGCTCATTGTGCAAGACCAGGTGTGGAATCGCGTTACCGTCAACCGCGCCGAAAAAAAGGCAACCCGTTACTACATGGACGAATTTCACTTGCTGCTCAAAGAAGAACAGACCGCCGCTTACAGCGTGGAGATTTGGAAGCGTTTTCGTAAATGGGGCGGCATACCGACCGCTATCACGCAGAACGTCAAAGACCTTTTAAGCAGCCGCGAAGTCGAGAATATCTTTGAAAACTCCGATTTTGTCCTCATGCTTAATCAGGCACAGGGCGACCGGGCTATCCTTGCAAAGCAGCTTAATATCTCCCCGCAGCAGATGAAATATGTAACCCATACCGAAGCGGGCGAGGGGCTTATCTTTTACGGAAATGTGGTGCTTCCATTCATTGACCGTTTCCCGACGGACACCGAGCTTTACCGTCTGCTTACGACAAAGCCGGAGGAAGTGAGCAAGCCATGAACACAGACGTAATCATCAACCGCGACGCCCTCTATGCCCTGCGGGAGCTTCCGAGCGAAAGTGTGAACTGCTGCGTCACAAGCCCGCCCTACTATGGACTAAGGGACTACGGGCTTGACGCGCAAATCGGACGGGAGGACACGCCGGAGCAGTATATCGGGCGGCTTGTGGAAGTGTTCCGGGAGCTGCGCCGGGTACTTAAAGACGACGGGACGTTTTGGCTGAATATCGCAGATACCTACTGCGGCACAGGCATGAAAGCGGGCTGCAAGCAAAAGGATTTAATCGGTATTCCGTGGCTTCTTGCCTTTGCCCTGCGCTCTGACGGGTGGTATTTACGCAGCGATATTATCTGGCTGAAAGAAAACCCCATGCCGGAGAGCTGCCGCGACCGACCGAGCCGCTGCTATGAGCATATCTTTTTACTGACGAAATCAAAGAAATACTACTATGACGCTGCCGCCATTGCGGAGCCGATCGCGCCGGGAACGGCTGCGCGGTACCGACAAGGGCGCGGCGCAGGACACAAATATGCCGAGGAAGTACCCGGACAGGGCAAGGTACAGGGTATCAATAAAACCCGCAGCGGCGGCTATTATGACGACGCTCTTATGCCGACCACAAGGAACAAGCGGGACGTTTGGCTTATCAATACCGTACCGTATAAGGGCGGGCATTTTGCCGCCTATCCCCCGAAGCTCGCGGAAACGTGCATACTGGCGGGCTGTCCGGCAGGCGGCGTTGTCCTTGACCCGTTTTTTGGAAGCGGCACCACCGGGCTTGCAGCGAAAAGCCTTGACCGCCGCTATATCGGCATTGAACTGAACGCCGAGTATTGCGCCCTTGCAGGGGCGCGGATTGGAGGTGGTAACACTTGAAAGACCCATTAAAGCCCCGTGATAAAATCACGCAGAAAATGACCCGCGACGGGGCTATCGCAGAAAATCAGACCACAGGCGAAACGGAGCGTATCAGCAACCGCATACGGGACGCGGATTTTCAGAAATCCCCGGAGCAACAGGACGCAGCGCAGCTACAAGGTGCAGCTTCCCCGACTTCTCCCTTGCCCCATGTGCCGGGAGCTGCCCCCAAAGCGGACACAGGCAAAACGGAGCGCGTCATGGAGCATATCGAAGCCGCCCATACCCGCAAAGCGTCTAAAAAAGCGGTACGAAAGGCACAGGCAGAAGCTACCGCCGGGACGAAATCTTCCCGGCTGCAATTTACCGACGAGGAACGCGCTGCCCCGGAGCTTGAAAAGTATATCAAGAAATCCGATAAAGCCGCCGACCGCTTGGATAAGGCAAAGGCAGCTATCCCCAAAGAAAAGAAACTGGTAAAAGAGCGCACCTTTGACGAAACCACCGGGAAAGGCAAGACCCGCCTGCATTTTGAGGAAAAGGACAAGCCACCCGGATTTAAGGACAAACACAGCCCCTTATCCCGCCCCGCACAGGAAGCCGGGATTTTGGTACATAACAAAATCCATTCTGTCGAAAAGGATAATTCCGGCGTGGAGGGCGCACACAAGAGCGAGGAAGCCGCAGAACGGGGATTGAAGTACGGGGCGCGGAAAATCAAGCAGGGCTACCGCAGCCATAAGCTGAAACCCTACCGGGAAGCGGCAAAGGCAGAAAAAGCGGCTTTTCGGGCAAATGTGGATTTTCAGTATTACAAGACCCTGCATGAGAATCCGCAGCTAACCAGTAACCCCATTTCCCGGTTTTGGCAGAAGCAGAAAATCAAGCGGCAGTATGCAAAGGAAGCCCGCAATACCGCAAAGGGTATCAAGGGCGCGGCAGAACGCACCCGCAAGGCGGCAGCCAAAGCCGCCGAGAAAACAAAGCAGACCGCAGCATTTGTGGCAAGGCACCCGGCGGGCGTGGCAATCGCTGTCGGGGTGCTGCTGCTCTTTATCATGGTTATGTCCGGGCTGTCCTCTTGTGGGGCAATGTTTTCCGGCACGTTAAACGGCGTGCTTGGAACGTCCTATACGTCCGAGGACAGCGACCTTGTGGAAGTGGAAAACAGCTACGCCGGATTGGAAAACGAGCTGCAAAGCAGGGTTGACAATATCGAGCGCGACAATCCGGGCTATGACGAGTACCGCTATGACCTTGCAAATATCGGACACAATCCACACGAATTAGCGTCCTATCTGACCGCAAAATATCAAAGCTACACCCGCGCCGAGGTACAAAGCGAATTACAGCGGATTTTCAATCAGCAATACAAGCTGACGCTGACCGAGGAAGTGGAAATACGCTACCGGGAGGAAGAACGTACCGACACATGGACAGACGAGGACGGCAACGAGCATACGGACACCTACACGGTACAAGTGCCTTATGAGTATTACATCTTGAACGTCAAGCTGACGAACACCCCGCTATCTGCCATTGCGGAAAACAATCTGACCCCGGAACAACTGGAAATGTACCGGGTGTACTTACAGACAAGCGGAAACAAGCCCCTTATCTTTGGCGGCGGCTCTCCCGACACTTCCGCGTCCGAGGATTTAAGCGGCGTGGACTTTGTAAACGGAACGCGCCCCGGCAATACCGCTATTGTTGACCTTGCAAAGCAGCAAGTCGGAAACGTGGGCGGCTATCCTTATTGGAGCTGGTACGGATTTAATTCCCGCGTGGAATGGTGCGCCTGTTTCGTGTCCTGGTGCTACGGGCAAATTGGACTTTCCGAGCCGCGTTTTGCCGCCTGCCAGTCGCAGGGTATTCCGTGGTTTACTTCTCACGGACAATGGGGAGCGCGGGGCTATGAAAACATTGCCCCCGGCGACGCTATCTTTTTTGACTGGGACTTAGACGGAAGCGCAGACCATGTAGGGCTTGTCATCGGCAGGGACGAAAGTCGCGTCTATACCGTTGAGGGCAATTCCGGCGACGCCTGCAAGATTAAGAGCTATCCCCTTGACTATGCCTGTATCAAAGGGTACGGGCTGATGAACTGGAACTGACATACAACAACACATTTGAAAATCGAAAGGAGAAAAATCATTATGGCTATGAGTAAAATCGAAAGAATTGAAAAGGAAATCCAAAAGACCCGTGAGAAAATCACGGAGTATCAGAACAAGCTGCGCGGACTGGAAGCACAGAAAACCGAAGCGGAAAATCTGCAAATCGTTCAGCTTGTGCGCTCCATGCGTCTGACCCCGCAGGAGCTTACCGCCATGTTTGCGGGCGGCGGTATTCCGGGCATTGCCCCTATGCCCGCAGACTATGACGAACAGGAGGACAATGCAGATGAAGAATAAAATCCTTGCAAGCATTACCGCACTTTGTGCCGCCCTTGTCCTTGTGGGCGGCTTTTCCGTTACTGCCTACGCGCAGACCCCGACAGAGGAAACCGATGACAGCGGCGTAATCGTGGAAACCGAACCGCAGCCCCTTACCCCGGAGGGCAACATGACCCTTGTGGACGACATCGACGGGGACGCTGCCGAGGATAAGCAGTTTATCGTCGTGAAAAGCAAAGGCGGCAACTATTTTTACATCATCGTTGACCGGGCAGCCGAGGGCGAAAATTCTGTCCACTTCCTAAATCAAGTAGACGAAAGCGACCTTATGGCGATTATCGGGGAGGAACAGACCGAGCAGTCCCCGGCTGTCTGCAACTGTACCGAGAAATGCAAGGCGGGCGAAGTAAACACCGCCTGCCCCGTCTGCTCTGTCAACATGGATAGCTGCACAGGCAAGGAAACCGCACCGGAAGAACCCGCCGAGCAGGAGCAGCCCCAAAACGGCATGGGCGGGCTTTTGATTTTCCTTGTCGTGGGCTTGCTTGGCGGCGGCGCAGCCCTCTACTACGTTAAGTTTGTGAAACCAAAACAGAGCGTGAAAGGCGGCACCGACCTTGACGAGTTTGATTTTGACGAATACGACGAGGACGAGCCGGAGGAAGAAACTGACAGCGCAGACACCGAACAGGAGGACGAGGAAGAATGAAACTTGTGATTTGTGAGAAACCCAGCGTCGGGGCGGCGGTTGCCGCCGCCCTTGGCGTTACGGGCAAGAAAGACGGATATATCGAGGGGAACGGTTATGTTATCTCTTGGTGTATCGGGCATTTGGTACAGCTTTCCGAAGCTGCCGCCTATGGAGAACAGTACAGGAAATGGAGCTATGACAGCTTACCTATTCTGCCGCAGGAATGGCAGTACACCGTAGCTGCCGACAAGGGAAAACAATTCAAAATCTTAAAAGACCTCATGCACCGCGCCGACGTTTCGGAAGTCGTGAACGCCTGCGACGCAGGACGCGAGGGCGAGTTGATTTTCCGCTTTGTCTATCATCAAGCGGGCTGCAAGAAGCCCTTTACCCGTCTTTGGATTTCCTCTATGGAAACGGACGCAATCAAAAGCGGCTTTGACAATCTGAAGGACGGGCGCAGGTATGACGCTCTCTATCATTCCGCACTATGCAGGGCAAAGGCTGACTGGCTTATCGGCATTAACGCGACCCGCCTTTTCTCCTGCCTGTATGGAAAAACCTTGAACGTGGGGCGCGTTCAGACCCCAACCCTAAAAATGCTTGTAGACCGGGACGCTGCCATTATGAACTTCAAGAAAGAAACCTACTACCATGTGCGCCTTATGCTCCCCGGCGCAGAAGCGGCAAGCGCGAAGATCTGCGCCGCTGATGAAGCGGGCAAACTGAAAGCGGCCTGCGAAGCGTCGGCGGCTGTCTGCACTTCCTTGACCCGTGAAAAGAAAACCATTGCCCCACCGAAGCTCTTTGACCTTACCAGTTTACAGCGGGAAGCAAACCGTATCTACGGGTACACAGCGAAGCAGACCCTTGACCTTGCACAGACCCTTTACGAAAAGAAGCTCTTGACCTATCCGAGAACGGACAGCAACTATCTGACCGACGACATGGGCGACACAGCGGCGGGTATCGTATCGCTGCTTTGCGGCAAGCTGCCTTTTATGGCGGGCGTCTCCTTTACGCCGGAAGTTTCCCGCGTTCTGAACAGCAAAAAAGTATCAGACCACCACGCCATTATCCCCACTATGGAAATTGCAAAAACTGACCTTACTACGCTGCCGGAAAGTGAAAGAAATATCCTTATCCTTACCGGGGCGCGTCTACTCATGGCGACCGCAGAGCCGCACGTTTACGAAGCGGTAACGGCGGTATTCTCCTGCGCCGACCATGAATTTACGGCAAGGGGCAAGACGGTAATCGCTGCCGGGTGGAAAAACATTGAACGGCTTTACCGGGCTACCCTCAAAAAGAAGCCCGACAGCGACGACGAGGAAAACGAACTTGCGTTAGATGTGCCGGATTATACCGAGGGGCAGACCTTTGAAAATCCTGCCGCAGCGGTTACGGAGCATGACACCACGCCACCGAAGCCCCACAACGAAGCAAGCCTGTTGTCTGCTATGGAACGCGCCGGAAATGAGGACACCGACCCGGATGCAGAACGTCGGGGACTTGGTACGCCCGCTACCCGCGCCGCCGTCATTGAAAAGTTAGTGAAAGGCGGCTTTATCGAGCGCAAGGGCAAGCAGCTGCTTCCCACCAAAGACGGGACAAATCTTGTCTGCGTCCTGCCGGACAGCTTAACTTCTCCGCAGCTTACGGCTGCATGGGAAAACAATCTGACGCAGATTGCAAAGGGCAACGCCGACCCGGACACTTTCATGCAGGGTATCGAAACTATGGCACAGGAGCTTGTAAAAACCTATGCTTCCGTGTTAGGCGAGAAACAGGAGCTTTTCAAGACAGAAAAAACAGAGCTTGGAAAGTGTCCCCGCTGCAAGTCCCCGGTCTATGAGGGAAAGAAAAACTACTACTGTTCCAACAAAGAGTGCAGCTTTGCCATGTGGAAAAATGACCGCTTCTTTGAGGAACGGAAAACCGTCTTTACCCCGAAGATTGCCGCAGCACTTTTGAAATCCGGCAAGGCAACAGTCAAAAAGCTGTATTCTCCGAAAACAGGAAAAACCTACGACGGAACGGTGCTTTTAGCTGATACGGGCGGTAAGTATGTGAACTACAAAGTAACCATTTCAAAGGACAAAGAACTGGAATAGCAAGCATAGGAAGCGGGTACCCACTTCCGTAAAATCCCTGCCACTCTTACCGAGCTTGGCGGGGATTTTGCTTGTTGGGAAGTTTCCCAAACCCTCTAAAAATCCTCAAAAATCTTTGGCAGAAATGCGGGCGCACCGTAGTAGGACTATGTAACCACAAACGCAGCGTCCGCGCTGCCATACGCGAAAGGAGGTTTTACACATGGCAAGTTTGCGCGACAGCGTAAAGGACTATCAAGAGGAACTTAGGGACGGTATTGCATGGGTAGCATTTTGGAAAGAGGGACGTTCATGGAACGCCGAGCTGTTTCATCTTGAAGTGGACGGTACTTTAGAACCGTTTGACAGGAGCCGGTTAGAGGAAATCAAAGCGGCTGACCCCGCCGCCGTTATTCTAAACGGCTACTACTGCGGGCATTTAGGCGAGGATATGAGCCTTGACGAGCTGACCGCCGGAGTGCGCTATCACTATGAAAACGGCAGGAATGACCTTGACGGTTTTATCGGGGCGCATGACGACAGGCTTCCCCCGGAGGTTATCGAGGAAGCAAGAGCCGCCGCCCATGCAGCGGGGCTTCCCTTTTCCGAAAAGCCATACCGGGACGGGGAATATTTTGACCCTTATGTATTTGACGGGAGCATGAGTATTGAGGACTACGAACTTATGCACCGCATGATTGAAAAAGAAAGGAGCGAGCAAATGGACGAATGGAAAACAGGTTATTCCTCATACGACCATGACAGACTGGAAGCCGCCGACAAGATGAAGATTGAGCGCGGTATCTATTTTGACACGAAAGGCGCGGATATTTCCCCGCTGACCGCCTTACCCCTTGCTGAGCTTATGAAGCTGCGGGAGGAAAGCGCGGCTACGGAGCAGACCGTATTTGAAAATCTGAAAGTACAGGCTGCCGCCTGGGAGGAACAGGCAGGAAAGACCCTGCTATTTGACAAGGCGATTGAGTATGCGAGAATACCCGAAGTGAAGCATACGGCGAACAAGTGGCAGGACGAGGACAACGACCGCCACACCATCAGCAACCGGGTATATAAAATGAGCTACCATGTTTACGAAAATACCCGTTACGACAAGGCAGCACAGAAGTCTATCCCGTATTCCTATACGCTGTCTTGGAACGTCTACACCAACAGCCCCCACGGATACGGACAGACGAAAATCGCCGGACAGGACAGAAAGGTATTTGCTGACCGGGCAGCTATGGAAAAATATCTGAATGGGCGTATCAAGGCGTATGAAAAGCTCTTTACAGAAATATCCCCGCCTATCCCGCCGGAGTATGCGGAGCCGTTCAAGGTAAACGGGCAGCTCTTACCGGGCTACACCATAGAGGGCGAAGAAATCAAGCAGCCCGCCGCCAACATTCCCGCCGCTGCACTGAGAACCGAGCCGGGACAGGAAACGGAACAGTTTGCAATCCTGATTGACAGCCGCACCCGCTTTGAAACGGGAGAACCGGGCGGCTACTGGCTTTCCATGCCCGCCACAAAGGAAGAACTTCACAAAGCTATGCAAAGCGTCGGCATTACCGCAGACAACCCGCAGGAATTTTTCATTCACGGCTACTCTGACCGAGAGGACAGACACATTGCCCTACCTTATGACATGGTATGCGCGGCACAGGTGGACGAGCTGAATTTCCTTGCGGCACGACTGGAAACTCTTGACGCTTCCGGGATTGCCGCGCTGAACGCCGCCACACAGCGAAAGAACGGTTTTGAGAATATCGGGCAGCTCATTGACTTTACCTATAACGAGGACTTTTTCGTGCATATCCCCGAAGTACATAATCCCCGCGAATTAGGCGACTACTATCTGAATAAATCCGGCATGGTACAAATGCCCGCTGAATGGAAAAACAGCATTGACCCTATCGCCTTTGGACGAAACGCCGCAGCACAGGAAAAAGGCAGTTTTACCGAGTACGGCTATCTTGTAGAAAGCGGTGACGCATGGGAGAAACACTTTGAGGGGCGGGACGTGCCGGAGGACTACCGCATTATGAGCTACCCGCAGCCGACCGCAGAACTGGACGCAGCCCCGGCAGCACAAGCGGCTGTTCCCGAAGCAACGTCGCAGGAGCCACGCCCGGTTATCCCCATTGTCTTAACTTCCGAGAAACCCGCCGAAAAGCTCAAAGAAATAACTGACCGCTTGGAGCAGGGTATTACGGAGCTGTTCGACAGCGAGCGTTACAAGGAATATCTGCGCGTCATGTCAAAGTTTCATAATTACAGCTTTAACAATACGCTGCTGATCACCATGCAGAAGCCCGACGCTTCTCTTATCGCCGGATTTAACGCATGGAAAAATAACTTTGGGCGAAATGTGATGAAAGGACAAAAGGGTATCAAAATCCTTGCACCGTCGCCCTTTAAGATTAAAAAAGAAATGGAGAAAATCGACCCGCAGACACAGAAAGTCATTATCGGTAAGGACGGAAAGCCCGTAACCGAAGAAAAGGAAATCACAATCCCCGCCTTTAAGGTGGTATCTGTCTTTGATGTATCGCAGACCGAGGGCAAGGAAATCCCCGACATTGCCGTAAATATGCTGACCGGAGATGTGGAGCATTACAAGGACGTTTTCGCTGCCCTTGAAAAGACTTCCCCTGTTCCCGTTGCTTTTGAGAAAATCGAGGGCGGCGCACACGGGTACTACCACTTGGAGGACAAGCGTATTGCCCTTGATGAGGGCATGAGTGAGCTGCAAACCTTAAAAACCCTTATCCATGAAATCGCCCATGCGAAGCTGCACGACATTGACCTAAACGCCCCTTTGGAGGACTTGGAGAACAGACCCGACCGCCGCACCCGTGAGGTACAGGCAGAAAGTATCGCCTATACCGTGTGCCAGCATTACGGGCTTGATACTTCTGACTATTCCTTTGGGTACGTTGCTGGGTGGAGTGCCGGACGGGAGCTTGCCGAACTGAAAAGCTCTCTTGAAACAATCCGCAGCACCGCAGCGGAAATCATCAACAGCATTGATGAACATATCGCAGAGCTGCAAAAGGCACAGGAACAGGCGCAGACTTCCGAGGTACAGGAAATCGGGCAAGACGCACCACCGCAGGAGCAGCCGGAAATCCCCGTACCCGACGCCACTATCAGCATAAAAGAAATGCAGGACTACGGCTATTCTTGGGACGGTATGTTTCCGCTGCAACAGGAAGCCGCCGAGCGTTTGTTTACACAGGACGGTATCGAGGTTTTCCGTATCTATGAGGACGGCACCGAGGGAGCCGTTACCAGTCTGACCGATTTACAGGAACACGCAGAAAAAGGCGGCTTGTTCGGTGTAGAAAAGGAAACTTGGGAAGCCCTGCATGAATACAACGCCATGAAGCAGCAGATACGGGAAAGTGAGCCGACAAAGGAAGCTCTTTTACTCTATGGCAAAGAGGACAGCTACGGGATTTATCAGTTAGCCCGCGGCGACGCCACAAGGGACTTGCGCTTTGAGCCTTACGACCGTCTGCAGGCGACGGGACACACCGTTGACCGGGCAAATTATGAACTTATCTATACCGCGCCCCTTGAACATAGAACTTCCCTCGAAGATATTTATACCCGTTTCAATATCGACCACCCGAAAGATTTTAAGGGACACAGCCTTTCCGTTTCTGACATTGTGGTGCTTCATCAGAACGGCGGGAACACCGCCCACTATGTAGACAGTATCGGTTTTCAGAATGTGCCGGAGTTTTTACAGGAGAAGCAGCCGCAGCTTATCCCCGACGAGCATTTGACCGGGGAACAGATTAAAACGCCGCGCGGCAGTTTTTATGTATCGGATATGAGTGTTGAACAGATGAAAGAAGCCGGGTATGGACTTCATCATCAATCCGACGACGGGAAATATCTGATTATGGGAAACGGTACGCGGGCGTTTGCCGTTGCCGCCGAGCAGCCGGAAAAAGCTAACCCGTTAAAACATATCGAGGACACAATCGAGCAGAACGACAACAGCTTTGACGGTATCATCAACAACACCCCTACTGTTGACGAACTGGAAGCAAAGGTAAAAGCCGGGGAACAGATTTCCCTTGTTGACCTTGCGGAAGCGATTAAGGCAGACAAAGAACGCGGCAAAGAGAAGCCCTCTATCCGGGCGCAGCTTAAAGCCGATAAAGAACGGGCGGGGAAAAAGAAGAACGCAAAGCAGAAGTCGCAGGACTTGGAAAGGAGCTGACGCATGAGCAAATTAAATAAATTTGAAGATGTAGACGTGTTCGCTTCCCTCAATGAGATTATGAAGCAGAACACAGGCTTTTTTCAAAGCGATTTTGATATTGACAGGGAGATTATCGCAAAAGCGGCGGCAAGTGCGAGGAAAGAGGATAAGACCCTCTTATGGTTTTGCCGACCGTCTGGGACGCATTGCTTTCGGGAGCGCGACGTGTTCCTAAAGGACACCGCGCCCCATAACACATGGCGTTTCTACATGGAGCAGACAAGCGACCGTATTCTTGCCTATGCAATCGAGCTGACAGACAGGGAGCATGGAAAAATCAAGGGCAATCTGTATGAGCTTGACTATTCCCGCCATTATGAGCGCGTCAAAGAAAAAGGGCTGCCCGCCGATACGGTAAAGCTGATTTATGAGCGCGGGGAGCAGATGATACCCGCCGGACAGTATTTCAACGGAAGCCCAGACCCGCAGCTTGGGAAGTTTGAACGCTTTGAAGCCATACCCAACGACCCGGACGCTCTTAAATGGCTCTTACGGGAGGAACACCGCAACAGGGAGCAGCTTCCACCGGGAGATTTTAAGGCCCATATCGCCGCATTGCATGACGGACTGATTGAAACGGAAGCGCGGCGCATTGTGCGGGAAATGAAGCGGCATGACACGCCGAACAGCCCGAACAAGACCCATTTCATGGTGGAGCTTTCCCCGGCGTTCATGCAGCTTGCGAACACAAAGGACATTGACCGCCTTTTCTCCATGCTGCCTTACAAGACCCTTTCCTTTTCCAAAATCGAGGGCAGACATGAGACGTATGCGCTGATTGACAAGGGAGAGAACCGGGACAAAGGGATTAAAAAGCCGCGCCCCTCTGTCCGGGCGCAGCTTACCGCAGATAAGAAAACAGCCGCCCCGAAAAAGGCAGCGGCAAAAAGAAAAAATCACGATTTGGAGGTATGAGCATGAATAGATTTACTGTTGAGGAAACAAACCTTTTGAGCATTTACCATGAGGGAAGCAAGGCGCAGCTTATAGAGAACATGACCGCTGCGCTGCCTTACATGGACGCGGGATTACGGGAGCTTGCAAAGCGCACCCTTTCCAAAGTAGGCGCGCTGACCGAAGCCGAGTACAGGGAGCTTGCCGTTTATCCTGCTGATGAAGTATGACCGGGATTAAGCGGCTGTCGCCGCGACAAAGCCGCAAGGTAAACACCCTTGTGAAAAATGAGTGCTGCAACTGCGAGAATGGCAACTGTATTTTACTGGACGACGGGGACACTTGCGTATGCCCGCAGCTCCTTTCCTATTCCCTGCTCTGTAAGTGGTTTCGGATTGCCGTATTTCCTCTTGATAAGCTGCTCTATGCGGAACTCTATCAGACCGAGGACAGAAAGAAATGTACCGTGTGCGGCGCGTTCTTTGCGTCCACCTCTAACAGCGTCAAATACTGCCCGGACTGTCGGAAGCGTGTCACTCGCAGACAGGCAGCCGAGCGCATGAGAAAAAAGCGTACTCTTGTTACGCAGTAGGGGCGAAAAAAGCCTTTGATTGCAGGGCTTTTCGGACACAAAAACAAAGAGGTAAAGGATTGATACCTTTACCCCTAAAATCGCGGTTCTACTGCGTAACATTTCAAAAGCTGCACCTATGAGAAAACGGGCGCGGTGGCCAACATATTGGCTGCCGCGTCCATTCTTTTTTTGCTCATTTATCCGCGCTCGGTTTCTTTTTCCCGTTCAGGCTGACGTTCCACTTTCAAAATACTGTCGATATTCTTCTTGATAACGTCGTATTCCTTGACCTGCTTTTTCAGCTTCCCATAGTCGGCATACAGGGCTTCTTTCTGCTCTTGAAGTGCTGCGTACTCTGCTTGCAGGGCGGCAAAGCTTGGGAGCTTGGAGATACCCGCCGCTTTTAGTGCTTTTGCCGCTGCTTCATAGAGAATTATATCGCTCTCATGGGCTGCCCGGTATTTCTCCTTATCCTTTGCCTTGCGGTATGCAGCATAGGCGGGCTTGGTCTTTTGATAGGTAGTGATATTCTTGATAAGCAGCGTCATATCTGTAAGACGCTTTTCAACCTCTTTCAAGCTGTCCGCTGCCTGTTCGCTTGCTGCGGTAACTTCCGCGATTTTCGCGGTCAGCTCTGCGTACTGTTCAATCTTATGTTCCGTCAAGAAATTCATGGTTTTCGCTGCCTGTTTCAGATTATGGATTTTCGCCCATTGCTCATAGCCCCGGCTTTCCTGCGCCTTGATACTGTTCTGAATATCAATGAGCAGACTAACGCCGCCGCGATCTGCGCGGGGAGCTTTCGCAGCGCGGGCGCGTTTGCCGCTTATCCGTTCGCTGATAGCTTCCTCTGTATAATCTGCGCCGAGGGTTTTAAGGCGGGTAAACCGTTCCTGTCCGGTAGCGCGGCAGGAAATGTATTTTCCCGGCTTTATTTCATAGCCCGCCGCCTGTAATTTGGATAGTAATTCCTCAAAACTTGATACTTGGGGAATGAGCGCGTCCACGGCAATTTTCAGCTTGCCTTTCCAACTGGTACCCGTTTTCTCTGCCTGGTACTCCGCATAGCTTTTCCCTTTGCTGCCCCTGCTTGGAACGACAACGGACAAGCCATGCTCCCGGCACAGCTTGTCGCTCATATTCCTTATGCCGTAATAGCTGCGCTTATTGGAATTGTACTTGTGGTAGTCAACAAAATTGACCGCGCAAAAAATGATGTGGTTATGGATATGCCCCTTGTCAATATGGGTAGTCAAAACAT
>OMGX01000808.1_pt1 | contig 16209 bp, 7 predicted proteins | sample 1674381 | NCBI WGS metagenome assembly OMGX01 (sample SAMN05578582, study PRJEB25193) | human gut metagenome | biome: Human Microbiome; feature: human-associated habitat; material: feces | host: Homo sapiens | place: USA:Birmingham | reverse complement strand
AAAACCGAAGATATGAGTTAAGCACCAACTGCCAACGGAAAGTCAGAAAATACGGCAAGGATTTTACTTGCCGTATTTTCTGAAACACGTTTATGCTCAACTCATATCTTCGGTTTTGGGAGGATTTGCACATGAAACGAAATAAAACAGCGTCCAGATGGATCAGCTGCTTGTTATGCATGGCGATGATGCTGAGCCTTTTCTCTGGGATCACTGTTTTGGCAGCGGAGAAAGCCGCTTCAGGCGAAGAAGACAAGGTCTTGTTTTCGACACGATTCAAAACGCAGGAAGAATTCTCAAATTTTGCGGATGTTCCTGTCGAGGTGAGTGCCACGCTCAAATATGGCAACTCTGCCGAGGACGTCAGCGCACTGATCGACGGAAGTACAAGCACGAAGCTTTGTGCAACCGGCGGCGTTACGGTACCTCTAGAGTTCACATTCCATTATAATGCGCCGACAACGGCTTCCAATTATTATATCAGCGGTGCAAATGATGACGAGGGAAACCCTGGCCGCACCCTGAACAGTTGGGAGCTTTATGGCACGAACGATCAGACTGGTGAGTGGACGCTTTTGGATAAGCAGAGCAACCAGACCGGATGGAAAAACTATGAGATGCGTGTTTTCCAGCTTCCGGAAGGTCCCGGCTATCAGCATTACAAGCTGAAGATCACGAAGTTCAACTCTAATCCGGGAACGATCCAGTTCAGCGGCTTCGGCTTAACAAGGAGCCTTGTGGACGGCAGCTTTGCCGGAACTACGGACGCAGCGCGCACGCAACATGCATCTATGACGACAACGCTGGAAAACGACAAGCTGGTCATCAGTGGTCATCATGAAGGCAATCAAAGCGCGCAGGTGTACAACGTCCTGTACACAGGTCTGAACATTCCGGTGACGGAGAATACGCGGCTGGTTTATAATATTACGCCGCAGCAACCGCTGCCGAACAATAAGTATGACTACGATTTCTATTCCATGCATCTTGCAGTAGATCTGAAATTCACGGATGGAACCTATCTGAGTTCTACAGAGCTGGAAGATGAGAATGGCGTTCGCGCCGATCCGAACAGCCAGGGCGAAGGCAAGGCCATGCTGTATGCGCAGGAAAACCAGATCCTGATCCAGTTGGGCGCGCTGAAGGGCAAGACGATCGAAGAAATCGACATCGGCTACGCAAACAGCGCGGACTTGAAAGCGGCTGGCGGCGATTTCAAGGGAACGCTGAATTCGATTCGGATTGAAAATGTCGCCCCCCTGAACTATAGCAAGGAGTCTCTCGTAGACTATGCCTACATTCTTCGCGGAACAAACAACTTTGGCGGTGCGTTTTTCTCCAGAGGCCTCACCGGGCCTATGGTCGCAGTGCCGCATGGCTTCAACTTCTGGGCACCGGAAAGCGACACCGGCAACACTATGTTCGACTATAATGCCGGTTTTATCAAAGGTTTCCGCTGCAGTCATGAGCCGTCGATCTGGGTCGGAGACCGGTCTGTGTGGAGATTTATGCCCGGCGTGAATACCTCCGCAAATGGCCGCGCCATCTATGATCAGGAAAATGTAACGGCAAAGCCCTACTATTTCAGCGTACAGTTTAGTCAGAGCGCGTCGAATCCTGCAAGCGGTGTCCGGACGGAACTGTCTCCTACCGATCACGGCATGATCACGCGCATCACTTATCCGGAAAACGCACAGACGCCGTACATCAATATCAGCGATGTGTCCGACCTCAGATTTGATAAAGCTACGAAGTCCTTCAGCGGTTACAAAAATGAGGACAGCAACCAGATGCCGAAGATGTACATTTACGGCACCTTTGATCGGGCGTTCACAGACGATGGCACCCGCGCAGTCTTTGAACAAGGTACGAAGCCGGTCGTGATGCGCGCGGCAACTTCCTTTATCAGTGCTGAGCAGGCAAAGAAAAACCTTGAACAGGAGTTGCGCGGAGATTTTGACGCTGTCAAGGCTGCCGCAAAGAATCTGTGGAATGACAAGCTGAGCCAGTTTGAAATTGAAGGTGCGTCGGAAGAACAGCTGATTACGTTCTACTCCTGCCTCTATCGCTTGTATCTCTATCCCAATAATATGGGCGAACAAACCGGCAACGGCAGCGAAGGCGGCTGGCAGTACATGAGCCCGTATACCAAGAAGGTGACGGACGGCAAGCTTTATTATAACAACGGGTTCTGGGATACCTATCGTACGACATGGGCAGCATATTCGCTGTTCACACCGAAGCAGAACAATGAGTTGCTGCTGGGCCTGATTCATCACTTCGAGGACAGCGGCTGGATGCCGCGCTGGATTGCTCCGGCCGGTACGAACTCCATGGTCGGTACAAGCTCGGATGTTATCTTTGCCGATGCCATGCTGCGCGGCGCAACGCTGACAGACGAGCAGTGGCAACTTGCATATCAGTCTGCCCTGAAGAATGCCTCCATGTCGGATTTCAAGGGGGCCTCCGGCGGTCGTGACGGCATTGATAAGGGCCTGTTTCTTGGCTATACGCCGGGTGGCAGCCAGAAATTCTCATGGTCCATTGAAGGCTACATCAATGATGCCGGTATTGCAAACATGGCGAAAGAATTACGCGACATGGATGCATATACCTATTATAAGAGCCGTGCCACAAACTATGTCAACCTCTTCCGCGACGGAGACGGAGTTGAAAACAAATGGCTTGCGGCCAAGAATGCGGATGGCTCCTGGACCAGATCCAAAGTGGATCCGTTTGCGTTCCATGATGATTACACGGAAACTACGGCTCTGAATATGGCGTGCAGTGTACCGCAGGATGGTCAGGGCCTGGCAAACCTCTACGGCGGCCGTGCTGCACTGGCTAAAAAGCTGGATCAGTTGTTTGAGACGACATTGGAAACGGACACTGTAGGCGCAAGACAGGGCATCCATGAGCGCAGGGAAGCGCAGGAAGTCAAGATGGGCGAATATGGCCACAGCAACCAGCCTTCCCATCATATTCCATATATGTATCTCTATGCCGGTCGGCCTGACCGTACGCAGGAGAAAGTTCGGCAGGTACTGCGGCAGTGCTATGTTGGCAGCCGCATCGGCCAGGGATACATCGGTGATGAGGATAACGGTGAAATGTCTGCATGGTTTATCTTCAGTGCCATGGGCTTCTATCCGTTGAATATGGGCAACGGTGAACTGGTCTTCGGCTCGCCACTGTTCAAGAAGATTACCCTCCATCATGAAAACGGCCACGATCTGATCATCGAGGCGCCGAATAACAGCAGCACAAATATTTATGTTGGCGGTCTTACCATCAATGGCACACCCTACAGCAAGACGTCCATCAAGCAGACGGATCTGACCGACCGGCTCAAGACGCAAGATGTTGTGCTCCATTTTGACATGCAGGCGACGCCCGGCGCCTGGGGTATGGGTGAGAATGATGTTCCCGATTCTTTGACGAAAGGCGACGAGACCCCCGATCCGCTGCGGGACCGCACAAACAGTGCGGCTGTGGTTGCAAAAGAAGTTCCGACCACGCTAAGTTCCGGCGATTCCATTTATTGTGCTGATGGTGAGAACCTCAAAAATCTACTCGATAACAATTCTAAGACCAGTGCAACGTTGAAGCCTACGGATGGGAGCATTTCGCTTTATTACACATTTGCAAAGCCGCAGACTGTCAGCCTCTATACGCTGACCTCTGCGAGCGGCGGCAAGGATAGCGCGCCGAAGGACTTCACGCTTTATCTTTCCAATGACGGCTCGACCTGGACGGAAGCGGACAAGCGTGAAAATGTGACATTTGAATGGAGCCTCTATACGAAGCCGTTCAAGACGAATGCCGCGGATTATGTGCAATATCGTTATGTGCGTCTGGATATCGAGAGCGACAGCGAGATTCAGTTGGGCGAGTTGGAACTGATGAGCACCGAAATGCCCGCGCTGAACGCCGATGCTCTCGATGGAATGATCGCGGAAGCGATAAAAGCAAAGAAGGCTCTCAGCGATGGCGGCTACGCACCGCTTGAGACGTTGATGAGCGCAGCCATTGGCGAGGCACAAACGGTTGCGGACAAGGAAGACAAGACGGACGACGAGATCGAGGAGGCCTGCCGTAAGCTGATAAACGCCATGAGCGAGATCGAAGGGATGAAGGATCTTTGGACAAAGCTTGATGCGATCAGGAAGGTTGACACATCAAAAATGCCGTCTGCGGTTCAAAATTCTGTGAGGAGCGCCATTTCCAACGCGGAGGAAGTGACGAAGAACTACAATTCCACGATGGATGCGCTGAAAGATGCAAAATCGCAGCTCGAGCAGGCATCCAATGATATTCAGTCCTACCAGGATCTGGTGGCTAAAATCGAAGAAGCACAGCAGGTTTATGAAGGATTGGCAAATGACGCTGCACATAAGGACGATCTCCATCAGGCAATCCAGAATGCGCAGACGGCTTTGAATGATCCGAATGCGACGATCGTAGATTTCAATCACGCAAACGATGCGCTTGACCTGAACATCAAACTTGCGCAGGCGAAGTTCCGTAATGCGTACGAGAACATCGAAGCTGAGGAATTTACAAAGTTTGAAACAGATGCACATGACAGCAGAATTGTCAACGACGGCAAAAACATTGGCGGCGTTGCAAGCGGCACTTGGGTCAAATATTCCAATGTCTATTTCTCCGGGAACGGTGCGGAAAAAGTAACGTTCTTCTACGCTGCGCAGCAGAGAGATGCCGGCGGCGGCCAGATTCATATCCGCCTTGGCAGCCTGGACGGCAAGGAGATCGCGACATTGACTTGCCCGGCGACCGGAAGCAACTGGAGCAACTATGTGGAACTTAGCGGTGAGCTGACCGAGATCACCAAGGGTATGCACGATGTCTATCTCTACTTCGAAAACAACACCGGCAAGACCTATGTTGCAAACATCGATTGGTTCCGCTTCACAGAATCTTCTTCGCATCAGCATATCTGGTCTTCGGAATGGACGCATAATGAAACGCATCATTGGCACGAATGCACCGCAGAGGGCTGCACTGTGACCGACAATGCGGGCAAAGACGGCTATGCCGAGCACGTATGGGGCGAAGGTGAGATCACCAAGCCCGCGACCGAAACCGAAAAGGGTCAGAAGACCTTCACCTGCGTCTGCGGTGCGACGAAGACCGAGGAGATCCCGGAGCTTGGCCAGCCGCAGCCGGTTGACAAGTCTGAGCTGCAACGCCGTTACAACGAACTGGAGAATCTCCCCAACCACGGCTATACGCAGGAATCCTGGACTATCTTTACAAACGCACTGATCCATGCAAAGAGTGTCCTGGCAGATGACAATGTGACGGCAGAACAGGTTGCCAACGCGCTGGCAGCGCTGAACAATGCGGCCAATGGTCTGACGCAGATCGCTCCCCCGACGCCGGTCATTCCGGTCACGCCGAGCAAACCTGCGCAGCTCCCGTTCAACCCGAACGCCGGTTCCAACGTGAGCAAGTTCCCGTTCGCGGACGTTCCGTCTGACAGCTGGTACTATTCGAGCGTCAAGGCCGCTTGGGAGAACAACCTGATCGACGGCGTGACGGCGAACGAGTTCAAGCCGAACGCGACGCTGACGGTTGCGCAGACCATCAAGCTGGCCGCGGCGCTGCACCAGCTCGATCGCACCGGCGAGGTCAGCCTGAAGAACAGCGGCGCGAACTGGTATGACAGCTACGTCAACTACGCAGTTGTGAACGGCATCATCGAAAAGGATTATGCGAACTACACCAAGGCGCAGATGAACGCGCCGGTCACGCGCGGCGAGTTCGTGCACATCTTCCACGGCGCGGAGGAAGCCTACAAGGCGATCAACACCGTGGCGGACAACGCGATCCCCGACGTGAAGACGACCGACAAGTTCGCGGCAGAGATCTACGAGTTCTATCGCGCGGGCATCCTGACGGGTTCCGACGCGAAGGGCACGTTCCATTCCGCGAGCACCATCAAGCGCAGCGAGGCCGCGGCCATTCTGCTCAGAATGTTCGAAGCCTCCGCAAGAGTTTCTATTGATCTTCCCTAAGCAGTAATGATCCGGCCCCGGATGGATCTTCCGTCCGGGGCCAAGAAAAAACGGGTCTGTTCTCCGGAACTTTTGATAACGACAGTACGGTCCCCGCACGGCACAGAATAGGACCGTCTGGCGGAGCCTGAATATAGAAATAAAGTGGAAAGGAGCGCTGTTATGAAGCGCGGTGAGATCAACAAAGCTGCCTGTACGCGACGATGCTCCAGAACTCGGACGTGATGGGCTGCAAAGGTATCAAAGCCGCAGTTGCCGCGCTGCAGGGCGGCACAGCTGACGGTGCTGTCGCCGGCACCGGTGTCACGGTTGTGACAGCTGAGACTGTTGGTTAAGAATAGATTTTAATTCAATGAAAGAGCAAGAATTTTGGGGTAACAGCGGTGAAAAGGAGGTATCGGAATGTCAGTAACAGAGAAATGTAAGCGTCTGATTAGCGGCGCTTTGAGTTTGATATTAGCTTTGGGAATGTGCTCTGGAGTGTCTGTGCAAGGTCATGGACCGGTAGCGGGAACTTTCTCGGGCAGCAATGCAGAAAAAACTGTCCGTTTTTCAGCTCACTTTGAAAAGACGGATGCGGCGCAGGTGAAATTTGATCATGTTGCAGCGCAGGGCGTATGTGCAGTTGAACCCCGGGTCGATTCCTTCGTGGGGGAATTTACCAATTATTCGTCCGATAATCCGGTCAGTGTTAATAAAGAATTAACCTATGGCAGCGCGAGCGAGACAGAAAAAGCTTTGATCGACGGACGTATTGCCACAAAGCTTTGCGCGGTGAGTACGCCTGGACTGCCGCTGGAAATTACATTCCGATTCAGCGAAGGAATTCAGCCTCAGGCCTACTATTTGACAGGCGCCGGGGACGATATGCAGTATCCGGAGCGTGTGCTGTCAGCATGGAAACTGTATGGCACAAATGACGAAGAAGCTGGAGAATGGATGCTTTTGGATTCCCGTGAAGGCGTTACATGGCAGCAGAACAATGAGACGAAGATGTATTCTTTCTCTAATAGCCAGTTATATACTACGTTCAAGCTGGTAATTGAGAAATGCGGCAATACGCCAACAAAGAATCCCAATGTGATCCAATTCAGTGGGTTTGGTCTGGGCGAAGAGGTTAAGACAACGGGCTCCGGCGAAGAAGTGAACTACTTGTATACCTCGCTGTCGGAAGGACCGAGCTACAACTGGGCTGCCAGATCAGGCGCCTGGTCTGGTGTGTCCTGCCTGCATATGGAAGGAACCACAACGGCAAAAGCTGCGAAAAATTATGTGGTTTTGTATGATGGCCTTGATATTCCTGTTGGTGAAAATACCAGACTGTCCTACCTGGTGTTTCCTGATATAGGGACAGATTACAATTTGAGTGCAAATGATCCGAACTATGCATACGACTTTGAATACACCAGTATGTATTCGGCGATCGACTTGGAATTTAGCGATGGCACTCGCCTTTCTAATTACAAAGCCATTGATCAGTATGGCAATGTAGTGTCTCCTGCGGCCCAAGGAGAAGCACGCGTAATGGCGACGAACAACTGGCTGCAGATCAGCACGAAACTGAGCACAGATCCGGAGCTGGTTGGTAAAACGATCACAAAAGTGCTGGCTGGTTTTGAAAAAAATGATGCCACGCCTGGCAAGGATATCTCCGTCTATTTCGATGATGTGGAGATTTTTGAGCAGGCAGATCCGACGGTCGAAAATCTGGCCGATTATGTGAATATTCTGCGGGGTACGTACTCTACGGGCAATGCTCCCGCCCGAGGCCTGAATGTGCCCATTGTGGCAACGCCTTTCGGCTTCAACTATTGGGTGCCCACGACGGACGGCAGTACAGACAATACGCCCTATGCCTACAGCGGAGCGGAAGCCCGGTTTAAGGGCATCAAGATCTCTCACGTAGCCAGCAACTGGATCGGGGAGAGCGGAACCTACTATTTCTCTGCCGATTCTACCACAACAGACTACAGTGCGCTACGTAATGCCATCCAAAATAGAGGCTCTGTTTTCAGTCATGAAAATGAGATCGCCAAGCCGTATTATTACGGCGTGACCCTCAATGCGGATGATGCCGCAGCCCCCAATGTCAAGGTGGAGGTCACACCTACTGAGCATGCGGCAGTGCTGCGTTTTACATTTCCGGCCGGCTCTGCGACGTGCAACATTATGTTTGACCCTGTGAATGAGCGGAGCAGATCTATCATCGAATTTAACGCGGACAAGACTGAGTTCTATACGACCTCGGAAAAGAAGGCAAACGGACAAACCACCATGCACATCGTGGGGCAGTTTTCTCAAGCTCCCGTTGCCTGGCACTCCGCCGGTGAAGGCTCTATGGGAATGTTCCAGTTTGCGCCCAACAAAAACGAAGAAACTGTTATCGAAATGAAGGTAGCTACCTCCTTTATCTCCAAAGCACAGGCACAGCATGCACTGCTCATGGAAATTGCTGGAGATGAAGGCTTTGACAAAGTGCAGGCCAAGGCGTTGAAGATCTGGAACGATACGCTGGGAAGCATTGAAGTTGTGGGTGGTAGCTACCACGAAAGAGTCACCTTCTATTCGAATCTCTACCGGGCATTTGTCTATCCCACAAGCCTGGCTGAGAATACGGGCACCAATGAGCAGCCGCATTGGCAGCATTATTCCCCCTACACCAGAAAAGTGGTAGACGGTCAATTTGTATATAACAATGGTTTTTGGGATACCTTCCGGACCGCTTGGCCGCTCTACTCCATCGTTGCACCAGAAAAAGCAACTCAGCTGCTAGATGGACTGATCCAGCACTACAGAGAGCAGGGCTGGATCCCCAGATGGATCGCGCCTGCGGGCACCGATTGTATGGTGGGCACCAACTCCGACAATATCTTCGCAGACGCGTTGAACAGAGGCGTTACGTTTGATGTCGAGGCGGCTTATGCATCGGCGCTGCGGAACGGATCGGTGTATTCTGTCAATAACGGGAAAAACTCCTACTCTGGCCGTGCGCACATGGACGGCATGGTGTTTCGCGGATATGTTCCTCAGGACGGGGTGACTGGCGGCTGGGGGGGAAGCGAATTCAATTTCTCCTGGTCCATGGAAGGCAGCGGAACGGACTTTGCCATTGCGTCGATGGCGAAGTATCTGCGGGATAAAGCAGAACTTGGCAGCGAGGCCTGGCAGAAGTACAACGATGAATACCTCTATTTTACTGCAAGAGCCACCAATTATGTCCATCTGTTCAATGAGAGCATGGGCGGTTGGTTCCGTGCCAAGAAGTCCGATGGGACGTGGCTGCAGACGGACGAGCAGTTCGATCCTACGGCACAGGGTTACGGCTATTGTGAAGACAATGCCTATAACTATGCATTCCCGCCCTATGATGGTCAGGGATTAGCCAATTTGTACGGAATGGCCAGAGACAAGGATGGGCGAACGGCTTTGGGTGATAAGCTGGATGAAGCTTACTCGGCGGTTGGCACAGCCAATCCTGGCTCCTGGACCGGCCATAAGGAAAACTGGGAAGGCCGTGATGCGAAACAGGGGCAGATCCATATGACCAACCAGCCTGCGCATCACATTCCTTATATGTATCTCTATACAGACCGTCCGTGGAGAACTGCAGAGTTTGTCCGGGATACGCTGGATCGCTTGTTTGTGGGCGAAGAAGTTGGGCAAGGCTATTTGGGCGATGACGACAATGGCGAATTGAGCGCCTGGTATGTCCTTTCCGCTATGGGTCTGTATCCGCTGACCAACGGCAATGGCGTTACAGCCATTGGCACCCCACTGTTTGAAAAGGTGACGATCCACCGGGACGACGGTCACACCATTACAATTTTGGCGCCGGGCGTCAGCAGAGAAAACAAGTACGTCCAGAGCCTGTCCGTCAACGGTGTAGAGCAGACTGCTACCTACCTCATGCCCGAGGTGCTGCAGCGCGAGACTGTTACCCTGGAGTTCACCATGGGCACTACGCCGTCCAAAACCTGGGGCATGAAGGGCGCGGATATGCCGCCTTCCATCACGGAGGGCACGGGAAGACCGCAACTGCTGGTGGACCATACCAAGACAGAGGTTTCCACGGTAGAAGGCGGCGGAAATGAGGATACCATTGCAACCAATGCCAAAAACACGGAAAAGCTGTTTAACAATAAGGCTCATGACAGCAGAGGTTATGCAAGCTGGGATGGCACGGAAAACGGATATCTGACATATCACTTCGCCAGCCCCATCCAGATCAGTATGTATACACTGACCAGCTGGGATGCGGAGCACGCGCCCAAGGCATGGAAGTTCTACGGATCCATGAATGGTGAAAATTGGACCGAGTTGGATGCCAGAAGCAACCAGAGCTTTGCTTGGGACATCAATCCTACCAATGGCGGTGATAAGTACACTCGACCCTTCGCAATTTCTGAAAAGGATCAGGCTGGCTATTCCTATTATAAGATCGAGTTTGAGAATGCAGGCCAGGAGATTTACCTTGCGGAACTGGAGCTGCTGGGCGGCGAATTTGCCGGAGCCACCAAGGAGGCGCTCCTTGCTGCAATTCAGGAGGTGGAGGGGCTTACACAGGCAAACTATGCGCCGGAATCCTGGAATGCACTGCAGACCGTATTGGAGTCGGCAAAGATCGTGCATGAGAAGGAAGCCGCGACACATGAAGAAATTGGCGCAGCAATTTCGGCGCTGAACAATGCTGTCTCTTCTCTGGTTCGCCTGAAGCCGGCAGCAGAAAAAATCGAGGCGGTAAGCGCTGAGATTGCATCTGCAGGCGTCAAGTACGAGTCGACAAAAAACGCGACCGGTGAAGTGGAAGGTACGGTTTCTAATCTGGGCGGTTTGACGCCTGGAAGCTATGTGGGCTACCGCTGCGTGGATTTCGACATTCCGAAAGGCAGCTTCAGTACCATAATTCTGACCTATGCGGAGAAGAACAATGATGCAGATGTAGAAAATTCTAAGGTTACCGTTCATCTGGATAATTTGAACAGTGAACCCATTGCTGAATTTGTTCGCATTGAGGGAACCGGAGATGAGTGGAATACGTTTAGAGAACTGACTGCTGATTTGAAGCAGAAAGGTATCACAGGTGTGCATGATGTCTACCTGAAATTCCATGGCGCCACGAAACCAGTGATGAACCTGCATTCCCTCATATTTGGCGTGGACGACACACAGGCGGTCATTGCTGCTGATCTGAAGCATCTCAGCGGAGACAAGACGATGGTCGGGATCGGTGATAAGCTGGAATATACCCTGACGGCAGAAGAAGGATTTGAGCTGCCCGATACAATAGTGATCGTCATGGACGGCAAGACCCTCGGTGAGGGTGAGTACACTTACTCCAAGGAAACCGGCACGATTGTGATTGAGCAGGTAACAGGCAATATCTGCATTTCCGCAGAAGCTTCTTCTTCGCACGAGCACAGCTGGTCCAGAGAATGGAGCAAGGATGAAACCCATCACTGGCATGCGTGCTCCGGCTGCGACGAGAAGAACGACGTAGAGCCCCATACGCCTGGCGCTGCGGCAACGGAAATAGATCCGCAGATCTGCACAGTGTGCGGTTATATCATCGCGCCCGCGACCGGCCACATTCATCACACCACGACGCTGGTTCCGGCTGTGGAAGCGACCTGCGTCGACATGGGTCACAGGGCGTATTACACCTGCTCCGGATGCAGCAAGCTGTTTGCAAATAAAAACGCGACAGAAGAGCTGACTGAGGCGGATGTTACCCCGAAAACTGACCCGACCAACCATGTGGGCGGCACGGAGATTCGTGACGCGAAAGACGCAACCTACACCGAGGAAGGTTACACGGGCGACACCTACTGCCTCGGCTGCGGCAACAAGATCGCAGAAGGTCATGCCATTCCGAAGCTGACACCCGCCCCGGCTCCGGTCCTCCCAGTCATCCCGAGCAAACCTGCGCAGCTCCCGTTCAACCCGAACGCTGGCAGCAACGTAAGCAAGTTCCCGTTCGCCGATGTTCCGTCCGATAGCTGGTACTATTCGAGCGTCAAGGCAGCGTGGGAGAACGGTCTGATCGACGGCGTGACGGCCAATGAATTCAAGCCGAACGCAACGCTGACCGTGGCGCAGACCATCAAGCTGGCGGCGGCTCTGCATCAGCTCGACCGCACTGGCGAAGTCAGCCTGAAAAACAGCGGCGCGAACTGGTATGACAGCTATGTCAATTACGCAGTTGTGAACGGCATCATCGAAAAGGACTACGCGAATTACACCAAGGCGCAGATGAATGCACCGGTCACGCGCGGCGAGTTCGTCCACATCTTCCATGGTGCGGAGGAGGCTTATAAGGCCATCAACACCGTGGCAGATAACGCAATTCCAGACGTGAAGGCGACCGACAAGTTCGCGGCTGAGATCTACGAGTTCTATCGCGCGGGCATCCTGACGGGTTCCGACGCGAAGGGCACGTTCCATTCCGCGAGCACCATCAAGCGCAGCGAGGCCGCGGCCATTCTGCTCAGAATGTTCGAAGCCTCCGCAAGAGTTTCTATTGATCTTCCCTAAGCAGTAATGATCCGGCCCCGGATGGATCTTCCGTCCGGGGCCAAGAAAAAACGGGTCTGTTCTCCGGAACTTTTGATAACGACAGTACGGTCTCCGCACGGCGCAGAATAGGACCGTCTGGCGGAGACTGAATATAGAAATTAAATGGAAAGGAGCGCTATTATGAAGCGCAGTGAGATCAACAAAGCGTTGAAAGAGCTCGAGGCTATGTGCGCACAGGAACATTGCTACCTGCCGCCTTTTTGCCATTTTACGCCTGAGGCATGGGAAAGCAAGGGGCACGAATATGATGAAGTGCGCGATTGCATGCTCGGCTGGGATATCACGGATTATGGTCAGGGCGACTTTGACCACTTCGGTTTTTCGCTTATCACGATTCGCAACGGAAATCGTGCCATGCCGGACAAGTATCCGAAGGTCTATGCGGAAAAGCTGCTGTATCTGAGGGAAGGGCAGTACGCACCGAACCATTTCCACTGGTTCAAGACTGAGGACATCATCAACCGCGGCGGCGGCAACGTATTGATCCGGGTGTACAATCGTCTTCCGAATGAAGAAATCGATTATGAATCTGACGTGGAAGTCCACACCGACGGCAAAAGCTATACCGTTCCGGCCGGAACGCAGATCCGGTTGAAACCGGGTGAAAGCATTTTCGTTTATCAGGGGCTGTATCATGATTTTTCGGTTGAGCCCGGCACTGGTCCCGTCCTGCTGGGCGAGGTCAGCCAGTGCAACGACGACAACACCGACAACCGCTTCAATCCGCCGGTTGGCCGTTTTCCGAAGATCGAGGAAGATGAGCCGCCTTACCGGCTGCTTTGCAATGAGTATCCGGCGGCAAAAGACTGACGGATGCTGACGCTGCAAAATCAAAACCTGACGCTGTGCGTCGATCCGTTCGGCGCGCAGATGATGGAGCTTGGCTCCAAACAAGGAACACAATTTCTCTGGAACGGCGACAAACAATACTGGCCGGACCGCGCGCCGGTGCTGTTTCCGTATGTTGCGCGCCTGACAGATGGCTGCTATACGCTCTGCGGCGAACGTTATTCAATGGACATTCACGGATTTGCAAAGGATTCTGTTTTCACTATCGAAGAGCAGTCTTCCGATTCTGTTACGTTCTGTCTGCGGCAGACACCGGAAACGCTGCGGCAGTATCCGTTCCGCTTTACATTCCGGGTACGCTATGCGCTGCGCGGCTGGACGGTCCATGTGACGTATTCCGTCTGCAATGAGGACGAAAAAGAGCTGCCGTTCGGCATCGGCGGACATCCGGGATTCCGGGTTCCGCTGACCGGCAGCACTGGCTTTGAAGACTATAAACTGTGCTTTTCGCAGCCATGTCTGCCAGACCGTATTGGCTTTACCGGAGACTGCTATCTCAACGGCCAGACAGAATGCTTCCCGCTGGAAGACGATACGACCATCCGCCTGCGTCACGAGCTGTTCGATGAGGATGCGATCGTGCTGAAAAATATGGCACGGTGCGTGAGCCTATGCTCAGAGAAAACGGGCAAATCGGTGACCGTAGCCTATCCGCAGATGCCGTATCTCGGTATCTGGCATATGCCGCACACGGATGCGCCGTATGTCTGCATTGAGCCGTGGGCGTCGCTTCCGTCGCGGCAGGACGTGGTGGAGGAGCTGAGCTGCAAGAGCGATCTTATCCATCTTGCGCCGGGAGCAAAGTATGAGAATCAATGGAGCATTACAATTACGGAGGAAAAAGAATGTATGATGTAGTTGCGCTTGGTGAGCTTTTGATCGACTTTACGACGCAGTCTATCGACTCGGACGGCTATCCCACAATGGCCGCGCATCCGGGCGGGGCCCCGGCGAATTTCCTTGCGGCGATCGCCAAATTCGGCGGGAAGGTGGGGATGCTCGGCAAGGTGGGCACGGACACGTTCGGCAAACTTCTGACCAATACGCTGCGGGGCGCGGGGATCGAGACGAAGGGACTTGTGGCGGCGGACGATGTGTTCACAACGCTGGCGTTCGTGACGCTGGACGAAAACGGCGACCGCGAATTTGCTTTCGCGCGCAAGCCCGGCGCGGACACGCAGCTGACGTTTGACGAGTTGGATCTTTCGCTCATCGACGAAACGCGGGTGTTCCACTTCGGGACGCTCTCGCTCACGGGCGAGCCGGCGCGGACAACGACGTATCGCGCCGTGGAATATGCAAAGGCACACGGCAAGCTCGTCACCTACGATCCGAACCTGCGCAAGCCGCTGTGGAACGATCTCAATGAGGCGAAGGAGCAGATGCTCTGGGGCCTCCGGCAGGCCGACGTGGTGAAGATCAGCGACGAAGAGGTCGAATTCCTGTTCGGCCTCGGCGTGCAGGACGGCGCACAGTATATTCTTGACCACTATCCGGTGAAGCTCGTGTTCGTGACGTGCGGCGCGGACGGCTGCTGGTTCCAGAACCGGAACGCAGGCGGCCATGTGGACAGTCTGAAGGATATCAAGGTTGTCGATACGACCGGCGCGGGCGACATCTTCGGCGGCAGCGCCGTGTGGAAGCTCTTGCAGACAGGCAAGCGTCCGGAAGATCTGGACGAAGCAGAATTGACCCAAATCGTTTCATTTGCGTGCCGGGCCGCGGGTCTCTCTACGACGAAGCATGGCGGCATTTCGAGTGTGCCCGATTCTATATCTTAGACCATAATAGTTACCGAAGTTGACACTCGGATAAATCCTCCTTCCAGAGAAAACCGGAAGGAGGATTTTGTATATACTGGAATTTAATATTCCGTTTAGCACATTGCTACTGTGAAATAAGGAGACAAGCATACCCCAGTGAAGGAGAGAAAGCATCCATGCTGGGCATTGGAGAGTTTTCTCGTTTTATCCATAACGCAAAGCGTCTCTGAGTTATCATTTTCATTTGCAGCCGGTTTCTTGTGCAAGCTTGAAACCGGCTGTGACTTTTTACGCTTTTTTAAGCCCAACCGGTGCAGAAATCCCCCCGTATACCGTCCTGTTCGCCAGAAAACAGACGGATACGGAGGGTGAATCATGCAATATAGAAATGACGGAAGCCGTGAAGAATATCAGATTCAGAATCAATTTACCGCCTATCTTCAAGTCGCGCTGAGGCGAAGAAAGAATGCCTATCTTTCCCAGCGTCACAGACAGCAACAGCATGAACGACCGATGGAACCTGACCGGCAGCCAATCTCGGCAGAAGCATGGGAAGATGAATACTTCCGAAGAATGGAGCTGCTGATGGAGTACAGAGCAGTCCTCGAAGCACTTGGCCAGCTTCAAAAGCGTGAACGATATATTCTGCTGGCGAGAATTCTGGAGGAGCGCTCGTTTACCGAGCTCGCACAGGAATTACAGATTGGATATAAAGGCGCGGCCGCGATCTATTATCGCGCACTGAGCCGCATCCGGGAGAAACTGGAGGAGGAAACATGAATTTCTACGAGCTTCTGATTCTTGCCAAAAGCGGAGATGACCTCGCGAACGAGAAAATTCTGGCAATGTACCAACCATTACTGACCAAGGAATCCGTTGTTGACGGTGTATGGGATGAAGATCTGTATCAAGAACTTTGTATCCAGCTTTTCCTGTGCATCCGTAAATTCCGTACACAGATCGGAAGAGCACACGTCTGAACTCCA
>OMGX01000802.1_pt1 | contig 16420 bp, 16 predicted proteins | sample 1674381 | NCBI WGS metagenome assembly OMGX01 (sample SAMN05578582, study PRJEB25193) | human gut metagenome | biome: Human Microbiome; feature: human-associated habitat; material: feces | host: Homo sapiens | place: USA:Birmingham | reverse complement strand
CTACACTCTTTCCCTACACGACGCTCTTCCGATCTAATATCCTGCGGCCGGAAAAGATGGCGCAGGCGATGGCAAGCCGCTGCTTCTGCCCGCCGGACAGGGCGGACGGGTGCGCAGCCCTGTACTCGTAAAGGCCAAATTCCTTCAGCAAGTGTCTGGCACGGTCTTTGTTTTCTTCCGTCAATTCGGTATTCAGCAGCAGCTCCTCCGCCACACTCGCCGTAAAAAACTGTGTTGACGTGTCGTTGCCGCAGTAATAGATATCCCTGCGCCGGACTGCCGCTCTTGCCTTTTTCCCATCTATCAGGATATGCCCCCTTGTCTGCCTTGCCAGCCCGCAGAGGATCTGCGCAAGGGTGGTTTTCCCCGCGCCGTTTTGCCCCGTTATGGCGGTCACGCCTCCCTCTGGAACGGACAGCGAAATATCCTCAAAAATAACTTCTTTGCGTATTCTTTTCGAGAGCCCTGCTGTCTTCAAGACGGCAGGGCTTTCGTCCAATACGGAGGGAGCGGGAAGGCACTTTCCCTCGTGCGGAGAGCGCAGACCCATGCCCAAGATGTCTGCTTCCGGCAGAAGGAGTAAGTCCTCCGGTGTATACTCGGCCGCTATTCTGCCGTCTCGTAGATATAAAAACCGGTCTGCGATCCCCATCAGCCAGTCGATCCGATGCTCCGCGATGAGCAGGGTAAAGCCCTGCTCCTTTAGCTGCTGGAGGGTCTGCGCAAGCTGCCTCGTCCCGGCGGCATCGAGGTTGGCTGTCGGCTCGTCGCATACAAAGGCCTTTGGCTTCATGGCATATACGGACGCAATGGCCGCCCGCTGCTTTTCCCCGCTTGAGAGGACGTCAACTGCCCTGTCCTTCAAACGGGACAGCTTCAGCGCCTCTATGGCAGCGTCCGTCCTCTCCCGTATCTCCCGGGCGGACAGGCCGTAATTCTCGCAGGGAAAGGCCACCTCTCCGGCAAGCTCGGAGGAAAAGAACTGGCTTTTGGGGTCCTGAAAAACGCTTCCCACCAAACGCCCGATCTCCCATGTGGAAAGCCTTGATATGTCCTTGCCGTCTATCCTCACGCTTCCGCTGAAGGCTCCGGGGTAATAGGACGGCGCAAGCCCGTTGACAAGCCTTGTCACGGTGGTCTTGCCGCAGCCGGAGAGCCCCGTCAGCACGACGCATTCGCCGCGTTTTACCGAAAGGGAAATGTCCTGTACGCCTCTGTCTGAGTTTTCGTATTGGAAAGAAGCGCGTGTAAGCTCGATCATGCCATGCTCCTTTCCAAAACCAAATAGGAAGCCGTGACTATCGCACATGCGGCTGCCGCGATGTGATCCCGCGTCCCGGCCCTTTTCTCATAATAGCTGCCGCGCACGCCCGGACGCTCCGCGCCTCTTGCAACAGCGGAAACGGAAAGCTGATCGGCGAGCTGCAATACCCGAAGAAGAAACGGGACCAGCACATACTCTATGCTCTGCACGGGATGCACGAGCAGCTGTCCCGCTGCGGTCAGCCCTCGGTTTTTCATGGACCTGCCTACGCCTTTCAGCTCTGTCCGCATGGTGGGGAAGAAGCGAAAAACCACAAGAAGCCCGAGAATGAACGGGGTGGGCATACGGAGGCGGGATAAAAACGCGGAGAGCATCCCCGGCGGCGTGGTGATCAGATCCCATGACACCAGAAAGATTGGCGACAGATTCCAGAACATCAGAACATAAAATTCCGAAAAGACCGGCATGTGCAGTCCGTGAAAGCGGATGCCGTAGAGCAGAAGCGCCAGCAGCAGATAAAAGCAGCCATAGGACGCGGCAAGGCGGAAGTTCCGCTGTAAGACGAGATAAAGAAGTGCCCCGCCGGTCAGGATGCAGGTGAGCAGCACATTCCCGCCGATGGTTACTCCGGCAAAGACGCACAGCAGCGCCCACAGCTTGACCGGCACCGCAAAGGATGCGTCCGCCCTCATAGAACGCCGGCCTTCTGAAAATGCCTGCGGATCAGCCGACTGCCCACCATGCAGCCTAAAAAGCCCATCAGCGTCGTAAACAGCAGAATAAAGGCCAGCCAGCCGGGAGAGGTGTAGTAACGCACATAAGAATCGATGTAGCTCTGCTCCATACCGCTTGCCAGCGCAAAATCGTAGTAGGTGTCCCAGAAGAACCAGATGGGCAGCAGATTGACCCCGTTGTACAGCAGGCTCGCCGCCGTCCAGGCGGCAGTCAGCCGTTTCGGCTTTTGGCAGGAGCCTTCCTTCCAGAGAATCGCCTCGCAGAGGATTCCCACGAGAACATAATAAGGAAGCAAGAACCAGTTGCCCATCAGCAGGAAAATCACGCCGAGGATCGTCATATAGATCAGCGTCACAAACCGCTTTCCGATCCGGCTGACCATGAGCATATAGACCGGCGCGCAGAGGAACATGGTGATCCCCACCGACAGCACCATGCTGACAAAGTCGTTGGCCATGCAGACCATGTTGATAACGAGCTGGATCACGATCAGCACCGCCGAAAGCAGCACCGTGGTGATCACATCCCTGACAGACCATTTATTTGTTTCTTTCATAAACGCCTCCTTGTTTTCGACACTTCGTTTTCCAATATTGCACTCGGGATCCTGTTTATCCCGCAACTTTCTACGCCGTCCACTCCATGCTCTCGCTCTGGAGCTGCGCCATGTGGCGGAACAGGCCGTTCTTTTTCAGCAGCTCTGCCGGAGAACCCATCTCAACCACGCGGCCACCGGAGAGCAGGACGATCTGATCGGCGTTCATGACGGTACGCATGCGGTGTGCGATGATGAGCACCGTCTTATCCCGGATAAGCCCGGACAGCGCCGCCTGCACCGCCGTTTCATTTTCCACGTCCAGCGAGGCCGTGGCCTCATCCAGCAAAATCACCGGCGCGTCCTTCAAGATGGCGCGGGCAATGGAGATGCGCTGCCGCTCACCGCCGGAGAGCCGGGAGCCGTTTTCCCCGATCAGGGTATGGTAGCCCTCCGGCAGCTTGGATACAAAGGCGTCGCACTGCGCCGCCTTTGCCGCCGCCAGCACCTCCTCGTCGGTGGCGTCTCGCTTGCCGAGGCGGATGTTTTCCATCACGGTATCCGCAAACAGCACCACATCCTGAAATACGATGGCGTAGTTTTTCAGCAGCGCCTCGCCGTCCACCGTGGACACATCCACGCCGCCCAGCCGTACCGTGCCCTCCGCCGGGTCCCAGAAGCGGGCTGCCAGCTTGGCTGCCGTGGACTTGCCGCCGCCGGAGGGGCCCACCAGCGCCGTCACCTGCCCCTGCTTCGCCGTAAAGGAGACGTCTCTTAGCACGTCCTCTTTTTCCCGGTAGGCAAAGGTCACATGCTCAAAGCGGATGTCGTAGCCATCGGGATCATATTCGGTCATACCGGTCATGCGCTTTTCGTTCTCGATCTCCTGCATACGCTCGATGCGCACCTCGCAGGCGAAAACCGCGGCCATGTTGGCAAACATGGAGCCGATGGGGTCATATACCCGGGTGGCGGCGATAAGGAACATCAGAAACGGGATCAGCGACAAGTCGCCGCGGCTCATCAGCGTTACTCCCGTGAGGATAGTGGTGGCGATGCCCAGCTTTAGGAAGGATTGCGCCGCTGTGACCACGGAGCCTGTGAACAGCTCGCCCCGGATGGTGTCCCGCTCCGCCTCGTCCAGCCTGCGGTTCAGGTCGGCGATATACCGCGCCTTCTGGTTGCACGCCTTGATCTCCGGCGCGCACTCCAGCACCTCCTGCATGGCGTCGGTGGCCGCGCGGCGGGTGACAAGCCCCTTCGTTATATGCCGCTTTTCCATGCGCCGGGAGAGATAGACCATCAGCAGCGACGCGGGCACCACCCACAAAAGAGCCAGTGCCATCCGCCAGTCGTAAAGCAGCATGCCTGCGGAAATCAGCGCCGTGGAGATGAGCGCGCCGTGCATGGCGGGGTAAAAGTGGGAGAATGCTTTTTCCAGCGTCTCCGTATCCCCCATGATGGTGGTGGTCAGGTCAGTCAGGTCACGGTTTCCGAAGAAGGACAGCGGGAGCTGGCGCAGCACCTCCGCCAGCCGGATGCGGCGGTTGGCACTCTCCCGGTAGGTGGCTTCGTATAGGGCTTTGTACTGGATCAGAAAGGTCACAAAGAGCGCGGCGAGGGCAAGGACGCCCGCGACCAGGAAGCGCGTAAGACCCGCCCCTGGGTCGGTGCCGTTTGTCAGTGCTTCGACAATGCCGGAGAGCGCCGTGGCCAGCACGCCCACCGGCAGCATTTTGCTGATGTTGACCAGTACAGACCAGAACACGGCGGACACATAGTCCCTTGCGCCCTTCTCCGTCATGGCGTATTTTTTGCGGATGCGTTCGATCATGCGGCACCTCCTACCTTCCACTGCGCGGCCTTTTGGTATTCCTCCCACATAGCGGCGTATACGCCGCCCTTTTCAAGAAGCTCGTCGTGCTTTCCATCCTCGGCAATCCCGCCGTCCCGGATGACGAGGATGCGATCCATGCTCCGCACCGTGGACAGACGGTGGGCGATCATCAACACGGTCTTTCCCTTCATCAGCGCCTCAAAGGCCTTTTGTATCTTCGCCTCGTTCTCGGGGTCTGCAAAGGAGCTGGCCTCATCCAGCACCACGATGGGCGCGTCCTTTAAGATCGCCCGGGCCAGCGCGATGCGCTGCATCTCGCCGCCGGAGAGGTACACACCCTTGGCGCCGATCACGGCGTCCAGCCCGCCCGGCGTCTTTTCCAGAATATCGCTGCACTGGGCAAGCTGCGCCGCGTGTAATATCTCCGCCTCGGTGGCGTCCGGCCGGGCGGCGCGGATGTTGTCGCGGATGCTCTTCTTAAACAGGCGCACCTCCTGAAAGACAAAGGAGATCTGCTCCATCAGCTCCGCGGTGGGGATGCTGCGCACATCCCGTCCGCCCAGGAGCACCGCCCCTGCCTGCACATCGAAAAAGCGCGGGATCAGCCGGGCGATGGTGGTCTTACCGCCGCCGGAGGGACCCACCAACGCCCACGCCTCCCCCTGCGGCAGATGGAAGCTCACATTCGTCAGCGCGGGCCTGTCTGAGCCGTCATAGGAAAAGGTGACATTCTCAAAGGAAATGCCGCTGTCTGCGGGCTTGCTTCCGCTGTCCGCCGCAGGCTCGGGAAGGGGGGACTCCTTCAATATCGCCTCCAGCTTGTTCACTGCCTCGGCGGCCTCCATCTGTGCGTTGACCGCGTACATCAGCCGCTCCATCATAAAGGCAAGCTGGGGCGCGAAGAAGATGTAAAACACCAGATCGGCCAGCACTGCCCAGCCGTCTGCCGCGCCGCCGATGAGAACCATTCCCAAGGGCATGAGAAACAGGAACATGGCGTTCAGTACCACCGTAAGCAGGGTGTAGGGCATACGGCACATCATGGCGTAGCCGCTGGCAAGGTCGCGGTAGCTGAGGATGGCGGCATGAAAGCTCTTGAAGGAGTAAACCGTCTGCTGGAACACCTTCACCACCGGGATGCCCCGGACATACTCCGTGGCCTCGGCGGAAATGCGCTCTCCTGCCCGCTGGTATTCCTCAAAGAACTTCATGCCCGTCCCGGTCATCATGCTCATCAGGCAGACAAGCCCGATAATCATGGGGATCAGGCAGGCAAGCCCCATGCGCCAGTCAAAGACGAAGAGCAGTCCAACCGCCAGTGTCGGCGTTACGATCCCGCCCACCGCGTCGGGGATAGTGTGGGCAAGGAGCGTTTCTGTCAGCGCCGCGTTGTCGTCGATCTGCTTGCGAAGCCGCCCCGTGAGGTTGGCGTTAAAGTACCCCAGAGGCAGGTCAATGAGATGGGCGACCGCCGCCTTTCGCATATTCGTCGCCACCCGGAAGGCCGCAAGGTGCGTACACATGAGCCCGGCGAAATAGATCGCCGCGCTCAGAAGCGCCGCCGCCAGCGCATACCAGCCGTAGCGGGCAAGCCCTGCCGGAACGCCGCCTCCCGGCGTTAAAATGCCTCTGGCCGCGTACCAGACAAAGACAAACGGGAAAATGCCGACTGCCGCCGAAACGCCGGACAGCCCGCAGCCCAAGACGGACAGCCACTTATGCCCTCCGGCGTATTCCAGCAGCCTGCCCAGCACCGGCGGCTGCTTTTCTTTTTTCTGTTTGCTCATATTCCGTGTTCCTTTCTTAAAATATATAGGTTTGTTGGAGGATACGCCGCTCTGGTTAGAGATGACTAACCGACAGTTATTTTTTTAAGGCTCATTCGAGCCTTAAAAGTCCGCTCCAGCCGGAGTGGAAAAAGATAGCCAGTTCATCAACGTATTTCATGGCTTCCTCTCTCGGCATGTCGTGGACGATGGTTTCGCACACCGCCGTAAAGTAAGCTCTTGTGATCATGTGATGAAGCTTACGAGTCATGCTCCCGGAGAGCATACCGTTTTTTCTGAGGAGGGCGTAGTATTCTTCGGATCGATCGACCTCCAGCTCCACCAGCACCTCGATGAAATCCGCGTAGCCCGTTCCCTCCGCCCGGCAAAGAATCAGCTTGAATTCGTCAAAATGGTCGTACATGAACACGACAAACTCGTGCAGGTGCTGGGTGGAGAGTGCCAGACTGTCTTTTGTTTTTCTCTCCGGGACGAGGTCAAAATAATCGTCCTGTGCCGCCTTGAAGCGGGTGAGCAGCTCTTTTGCGGTCTCGCCCACAAGGTCTTCAAACAGAGCGGTCTTATCCGGGTAGTAGCCGTAGAAAGCACCCTTCGTGAAGCCTGCCTCCGCGACGATTTTATTCAGAGATGCGTCCTTGAAGCCTTTTTCCAGGAATTCTTTTTTCCCAATCTCAAGGATCTTCTTTTGAGTTTCCGCTCGTTCCATTGCCATCCTCCAAATATACCGCCGGTATATACTACTGGTATATTATAACCGAGCATAGTGGGTTTGTCAATGGGAGTGACACATTTTATACTAAACACATATACCCTTGCCTGGAGGATTCGCGATATTCTTTTGCGCATGGAAGGGAGTTCATACAGCCATATATGGAATCTCCAGTGAAATGCCTGCGGCACTTCGCTGGAAAAGCACTTAAAACAGCAGCTATGGCTGATTTTTTGACTTGCCCTTCATCTCACCCATTCTATCACCGCAAAATACCCTTTGCAACGCAAATGGTTCATCGGAGTGCCGCCTGCGCGAGGCAATCTCTGACCGCTTCACGAATGGCATCGCTGGTAAATGTTGCAGATGAAACGGCATCCACATCCCAGGTCTGCGCCTCCACGATCCGGGAAGGGAGTTCATCTATTGCGCGGTCTGAGATATTTACTGTTTCGCTGTGAGATAGGACATGTACAGATAATATGCTGCTCCCGTCAAACTCTACCGCTACGGTAACCGGACCGGAATAACCTTCAGCGGAAGCCGTATAAACGCCCGCCGTGTAGATGTCTCCCGATTTGCCGCATCCGGCGCACAGCAGCAGCGCACCCACCAGCACGGAGAACAGCACTGATCGCAAACCTTTTTTCATGTGTTTGAACCTCCTGTTTTTTTGTTCTGCTCCGTTATCCTGAAGGGAAGGCATACCGGCACATTTAATACCGGATGTGTAATGACCTCCGCTTCTACATCAAAGATTTCCCGCAACGCCTGCTGGGTAATAACCGCTTGCGGCGTACCTGCGCTGTGCAGTGTCCCGTCTTTGATCGCCACCAAATAGTCGGAAAACATGATGGCATGATTTAAATCATGAAGAACCATTACGATGGTAACACCATTTTCCCGGTTGAGGCGGCGCAGAAGGTACAATATATCCAGTTGGTGCGAGATGTCCAAATAGGTCGTGGGTTCATCCAGAAACAGCAATCCTGTTTTCTGCGCCAACGCCATGGCGATCCATGCCCGCTGTTGTTGACCTCCCGAAAGCTTCTCCATTTCTCTATGTTCAAGGGAACTCATGCCTGTACTGGCAAGAGCCCACTGAATGATCTCCCGATCCTTTTCGCCGAGACCGCTTAGCGCCGACCTGTAAGGAAAACGCCCGTATTCCACAAGGTCGCCGACTGTGATGCCGGCAGGGGCTTGCGCTCCCTGCGGCAGCAGCGCAAGTCTCTGGGCAGCACGCTTTGTCGGCATTCTGTGGATCGCTTCGCCATCAAGGTATACTGCGCCGGAATCCGGGGAAATGATCCGGCACAGTGTCTTCAGTATGGTGGATTTTCCAGAGCCGTTGGAGCCTATCAAGGTGGTTATGCTGCCTTCAGGGATTTTTAAGTCAAGCCCCCTGAAGACGGCCTCCCCGTTATATCCGGCAGACAAACCCTTTGCCTGCATATGTGAAAGCATAGACGTCCTCCCTTAAAAATACCTGCGGAGCAGGAACAGAAAATACGGAGCCGAAAGCACGGAGATCACGATACCAACCGGGATCTCCCTCGGCTGAAAGGCAGACCGTCCCAGCGTGTCTGCCAAAAGCAACAGCAGCGCCCCCAGCAGCATGGAGGCAGGCATAAGGGCGTGGTGTCTGCCTCCGATCAACCTTCGTGCTATATGCGGCGCTACCAGTCCCACAAAACCGATCCCTCCGCTGACGGCAACGCAGGCAGAGGTAAGAGCCACCGATGCAATCAGGAGCAGTCTCAACTCCCTCTCTACGGCTATCCCCAGAGAAATGGCCGTATTCTCTCCTAAGAGCAGAATATCCAGTATGTTCGACTTTGTAAGAAGAAAAGGAACCAGTATGAGCATATAGGGCAACAGGGCAAGAACCTGATGCCAGCTCGTTCCCCAAATATTTCCTGCCAGCCATCTTGCCACGAGCTGATAGCTGCTGTTGTCCATGTTCGCGGCCACGATCAGCATAAAAGAAGAAAATAGGGACGCAAGACCGATGCCGCCCAACAGAAAATATATCGGGAGGAGTTTTCCGTTCCTCTTTGCAAAAAGATACAGCAGTCCCGTTGTGCAAAGCCCACCCGCTATGGCAAATATCGGCTGGTATGCCATGGTACGTATATGCAGCGCAGGGAAAAATGTCAGGAACAGCATAACGGCAAATCCCGCCCCTGCGTTTATGCCCAATATCCCCGGATCGGCCAGCGGATTCCCCGTGACAGTCTGCATAACGCATCCGGCAAGCGCCAGACCCATCCCACATAGAACGGCGAGGACGATTCTCGGAACGCGAAACTGCGCTACGACTACGGAGGCTCCATCCGTATGTGGTTGTAATATGCTGCGAACCGCAGCCGAGAAGGGAATTCTTGCGTAACCACTGTTAACGGATAAGATAGCCGCAGCTACAATCAGGATAAGAAGACCGTTGAGGATAAGGAGCTGCCTGGTTTTCTTTTTCATAAGACCATGCCCTCCTTCCTGAAAGTAAGCGCAAAAAAGACGGGCACGCCGAGGATGGACACCAGTGCGCCGACAGGCGTATCAAAAGGGGCGTTTATCATGCGCGCCGCAATATCCGACAGCACCAGCACAACGCCGCCCATGAGCGCAGACACGGGAACCAGCCTGCGGTAATCACCTCCCACAAGAAGTCGGGATATATGCGGTACGATAAGACCGATAAATGCGATGCCTCCCACGAGCGATACACTGGCTCCCGCAAGCAGCAACACCACAAGCATACCGAAAAGCCTGATCGTGCGGACATTTACGCCCAAGCTGGCGGCGCTATCTTCTCCCAGTGCCAGAGCTGATAGCCGGCTCGATAAAAGCAAACCAAGCGCACTGGCTGAGAGGATCACCGGGGATAGCATTTTCAAGCTTTGCCATGTCACACCGGACAAACTGCCCGCGCTCCAGAAAGAAAGGGATTTCACGATTCCAAACGCCAGAGAAACCGCCTGACTCAACGCGGTAAGCAGGGCTGATACAGCAGCGCCTGCCAGAATGAACCGGAAAGATTCGGATCTATGTTTGCCGGCGCCGAAACCATAGACCATGAATACCGCAAGAGCGGCTCCGGCAAAGGCGGCGCATGTTTTCACGATGTCTGGTGCGGCGGGAAACAGAATTGCGGACAGCGCAACAAAAAAACCGGCTCCCGCATTGATCCCCAGAAGGCCGGCGTCCGACAGGGAGTTTCTGGTAATTCCCTGCATCACAGCGCCGGAGAGAGCGAAGGCCATTCCTGTCAGCCCGGCAGCCAGCGCCCTGGGCATACGCATTTCCAACATAATCATTCCAACATCAGAAGCCTTGGCGGGGGACATAACCGTTTCCGCAAAGACCTTGAAGCTACCGCCAGCAATGCCGGTGCAGACGGAGAGAACCATTGAGAACCCAAGCAGCAGCACCAATGCGGCAAGAATAATCAGAAAAGCCGGCGCGGAGCGTTTGTATCGCCCTTGTCTCTGCGATATTCCCGCAACCGCGCCTGTTCCCTTACTCAACGTCCCCATGGTTCAGAATCGCGTTTGCGAGTTTTTCCAAATAGAGTTCCTTTCCCATCGCCGTAAAAGCCATATTATACTGATCCTCATTGATACCAAAGTAAACGTTGCCGGCTTTGACAGCTTTCATATTCTTCCACACGGCAAGGTTCCCCGTGTCTCCAGCTTTGCCGTCGTCGCTAAAGAAGAAGATGTGATCTGCATCGACCAGGGAAAAGTATTCCGCATCGACCACTTCACCCCAGACATTCTCCGGTACACCGGCTGATGGTGTGAGTTTCAACTCATCGTAGACAAGCTCACCCGGCCCGCCGCTGCGATAGATGTAATAGGAACCAAAATGAACGGAATTGGCCTCCAATACAGCAAAGGTTTCGTCCCCAATCATATCCCTGATTCTCACCGCAAGCTCCGCAGCTTTGGCGTCGTAGTCGGCAAGCCATTTTTCTACGGCTGCTTCTTTATCAAACCACTGCCCCAGTTGCTTAAATCTTCCGCGCCAGTTAACATAGCTTATGTCATCGTCGATCATGACCGTGGGAGCAATAGCCGCGAGTTGTTCATAAACCTTCTCGTGGCGAATATTCATAATGATCAGATCGGGCTTTAACTCCGCGATCTTTTCGAGGTTCAGGTCTCCGGTAGAAGAAGACCCGGAGTAATTACCGACAACCTCAATACCTTTTTCGGCAAAAAGTGTTGCCAGATGTTTGGGGACAGACACCCCATCGAACATGCTGGTATTAGCCGAGGCGATAACCTTCATATCCAGAATAAGAAGTTCCTCTGTCAAGCCAGCTACATCAACGATGCGCTGTGGATTTGCCGGGATGGCAACCTCGCCCTTCATATCCGTTACCGTGACGGTATCCGAGGCTGATCCCTGCGGCGTGGTATCCGTTCCAGCACAGGCTGCAAGAGCAAACACAAGCACAAGGCACAACATGAGCATTGCGAATTTTTTCATTCTGATGACCTCCTGAGTAATAAATCCTTAGTTAGAGTAAGCTAACCAACAGGCACGCATAGCGAAATAACAGAACAGCTGATTCTTTTAACCGTGTGGGGTCAACCTTTTCTAACCGCCTACCATTATACAGTCGGCGAAAGGAAAAATCCCCCCGAAAACGCCATGTCTTTCCCCTAAAGCGCCATGGTACACGGTGCAATAAGAGAATAGTTCATAAAGCTATGCTATAATCAGAATGGTCGCTCAATGGACAAGCTGGAATTTATGGAGGTGTTTTTTTGCGAGTATACAAAAGTAAAGAAGAACTCAAAACTGAAATCAATAAAACATTTGAGAAATATATTTCGGAGTTTGACAGCATACCAGAATTCTTAAAAGATAAAAGGGTTGATGAGGTTGACCGGACCCCGGCAGAAAACCTTGCCTATCAGGTGGGTTGGACAACATTGGTTCTTAAATGGGAGGAAGATGAAAGAAGGGGACTTCAAGTAAAGACGCCGTCAGACGAATTCAAATGGAATCAACTCGGCGAGCTGTATCAGCGGTTCACGGATACCTACGCTCATTTGTCTCTTCAAGAGTTGAAAGCCGAACTGAACGAAAACGTCAAGTCTATCTGCGCAATGATTGATTCGCTCAGTGCGGATGAATTATTTAAGCCGCATATGAGAAAATGGGCTGATGATGCTACAAAAGCAGCTGTATGGGAAGTATACAGGTTCATTCACGTTAATACTGTTGCTCCTTTCGGAACTTTTAGAACTAAGATCAGAAAATGGAAAAAGGCGGCACTGTAACTTCCGGTTCATCAAGCCAATATGCCCTTAAAACACGAGCGGCGGGACAGACTCTATCTGTCCCGCCGCTCTGCTTTTTCAGCGGTCGAAGTTTTACTTGTGCGTAGGCTCGTTTTGCAGCCCCGCGCGAATGGTTAATTCCGCCCAGCACTAACATCAATGTGTATGCCGCTGCTGAGCAACTCACATTTCAAATGATATAGCTTCCACTGGACAAGCTCTTCCTCGAAATGTGCTGCCTACCATTCTGGTTTTTCAAGGGAAGCTGCAATCTTTGTAATTCTCATCCAAGCAACCATAAAAGAATACACCTATTCCTTTGCTTTTATGTTTCAGAATGGCAAGCTCCGCTTATATTCACTCGGAGTGCATCCAAACTTTTTTCGGAAGGTGTCGCTGAAATGGCTGATGTTGCTGTACCCCACCAACCCTGCTATGTCTTTCACCTGAGCACCGGGCACAGACAACAGTTCGCAGGCATGCTCCATGCGGCGATTTAACATATATTGATATATGGTGATTCCATAGTGCTTTCGAAATATCTCACGGAGTTTGGATTCACACATAAAGTGCTGTTTGGAGAGCTCCGCGATGGTCACGGGTTCCAGAAATCCCTCATCTATCTGTCGCCTGACCCGAAGTAACGTCTCGCTATCCGCCCGGCTCAATCCTTATACACTTGCTCCCGCAATACTGTGTCCCTGTAAAACATTACATCGCAGATATACATCTCGATATTGGGGCACGGTGAAATATAGCGGAAATATCCTTCTCCAATATCGCTTGGCAAAGCAACCTTCTTGTCTTTCATAATACCGCAAAGCTGCTGCATTGCGGGGAAGAAAAAGTCGCTGCGATCCGTTTGCCCATGAAGAAAATCATATTGTGCTTCTTGCATACCAGGCCACCTCCTCCGACACATGATTAGACACTTTTATGCAAATTGGTCCATTCCACCTTTCCAGTTCCAGTTCTGCACGCTGGTTAGCCTGCTCTAACCAGCGGATGAAATAAAAGGCAGACTGCCTGTACGCAGTTTGCCTCAAATCCGACGGCACAGCGCCTGCGAAAAATATTGTACCATAAGCGCGCAGGGATTTCAATGTAGAACACCAGGCATCCCTGCTTTTCCTGCGAATTTTCCGTTTGCCCAATGTCATCCGTGTGCCGAGAGGGAAGCCCTCAGTACTTTCAGCGAAAGATTCAATCAATTCAAACACGGTTTCTTATTCGGCTTTACGTCTACTCAACACAGTGCCTCTCTGTTCACCTGTCTTGGATGCTTGAGCATATTCTTTTTCAATACTCGCTATACAGCGCAAGGAAGGAACACCGCAAGAGGTGTCCCTGCCTTTTCGGATAGGCTGTTTGGCAAATGCAAACCGCGCAAGCTGCCGCTGAAGCAATCGTCAGCGGCGTGCATCATTTCTCACTCCACCAACGCCTTGCCCAAGGCGCGGCAGGCTTCAAGTGCCGCGTCGTCGGGCGTCTCCGTGCAGATCACGCTCTCGCAAACGAGGTTCACCCCTGCGCTGTCGCAGTCGCTCTCCCAAGTGCGCATCCACTCACCATCACCCCAGCCGTAGGAGCCGAACAGTGCCACGCGCTTCCCGCCGAGGCTGCGCTTGCACGCATCGAACATGGGTTGGAACTCCATTTCCTCCAGCACCTCGCTGCCCATGGCAGGGCAGCCGAAGGCGATGGCGCCGTAGGCGTTCAGATCGCCGGGCTGCACCTGATCGGGTGTGAGCAGCGCAGCCTCTGCGCCCGCGGCGGTCATGCCCTCGGCAACGGCACGCGCCATTGCCTCCGTATTGCCCGTACCGCTCCAGTAAATAACAGCAGTTTTCATGTTTGTTAGTTCCTTTCTTTTAGTAATTTTATATGATCAAACTGCAACGGCAAGCTGCTCCAGCTTCAAGCCGCTTTGCCAAAGTGTGCAGTAGATCTCCGTGCATTTTCTGTATTTCTCGAATAGCGAGCGCGCTTTTCCCTCGTCGCCGTAGACCTTCCAGAGTCCGGCGCATTTAAAGCCGCCCGCGCGGTGGTGGATGAAGCCCTTCACGTCCTCCGGCGGATAGCTGAGAAACAGCCCTACCTCATGTGGGAACTCTTTGCCTTCGCGGAAGCGGCAGACAAGCCGCGCCACACAGCGCTCACAGCTCTCATCGCCATAGCCCGCCTGCCGCAGCAGCTCGGACGCCTGCGCGTCCCGCAGATCCCGCCGCAGCCCGGCGGGGCGGTATAGGTAAAGGAGCGCTCGCCCCGGCAGAAAGCGGATCGGCAGCAGGCAAAGACCCTTGGGCGACAGCCGTCGGTTCAGCCGCCGGATATCCGTCATCAGCGCCTCGTGATCCTCGCAGGGACAGGGAAACAAGCTCCCCGTCTTGATGCCCGCCAGTGTCGGCGCACCTTGACGGATCAGTATTTCTTCAGACATTCGCTCTCACCTCCTTTGAACATTTATCGGTTAGCGTACTCTAACCATATAGCCCTTGAGAAGCCGCCCGAAGGCGGCTCTTCAAAGATCACCGACTGCCGCCGTGAACGGGCGTCATGGTTCTCTGCCAAGTAAGCCTCGGATGCAGACCGGCATTACTGATGTCGTCGATGCTTTACTTTATTCCCAGCAGCAATGTTGAGCCGCGAAGCATCAGGCGTCCGGCCTCCTTCGGCGTCATAAAGCTGCCGTCGGTCGTGTCCATCAGCTCCACGCGCTCATAGCCCATGTCCCTGAGCTTTTGGACAAACGCCTGCATATCGCCGTATCTACCGGGCGACATCAGGTCGTGGATGGCAAACGTTCCGCCCTTTTTCAGAACCCGCAGTGTTTCCAGCAGAAGTGCCTGCTTGTCTGCCCCTGTGATATTGTGATAGACATAGTTGCTGGTCACCGCGTCGAAGCTCTCGTCGGGGAAATCCAGCTTTACGGCGTTCCCGCGCCGGAACGAAGCGTTCTTCACGCCCTCCGCAGCGGCGTTTTTTTCGCACAGCGGCAGGCTAAAGGAGGCGTATTCCTTGCCCCAGCGATCGATACCGATCATTTTTCCCTGGGGATTGCGCTTTGCGCAGGCAATGGTCAGCGCGCCGCTGCCGCAGCCGATGTCCAGTCCCACGCCGCCCTCCGGCAGCGTGATATGCTCCGCCGTGCCGTCAATGATCTGCTTTGAGAGCTTGCGCTCGCCGTCATAGGAAAAGCTCCGATAGGCATACACGCACCACTGGGTGTACTTTGCACAGACGACAAAGGCGACTCCGAATACCACGCCCAGTACGATGCGCAGCTTTCTGCTCACACAGACGCCGAATACGCCGAAAACCAGCAGCAGCGCAAGGGACAGCACCGTTCCCGCGATGAGCGAAAACAGCATTCCCTTGGGGATCCAGTTTTTGTAATCAGGCTTCATTCTTGGGACTCCTTTCTTTTCTAACGGTCTTCATGCAAAAATCCCAGCGGTCGTCGCCACGTCCCAGCGTTTTCATTCGATGCCAAGTGAGCCTCGGATGCAGACCGGCATTGCTGCGGCACCTCCGCGTCTATCCCAGCGCCACATCCAGCACCATCATCACGCTGAAGCCTACCGCAAAGAACACCGTTCCAAGATTCGAGTGCCGCCCCTGCGACATTTCCGGAATCAACTCCTCTACCACCACATAGAGCATGGCGCCCGCCGCGAAGCTCAGAAAATACGGCAGCGCCGGGATCACAAGCTGCGCCGCGAGAAGCGTCAGCACCGCGCCGATAGGCTCGACAACGCCGGAAAGCACGCCGCCGAGAAACGCTCGGCCCTTGCGTTCCCCCTCCGCCCGGAGCGGCATGGAAATGATCGCACCCTCGGGGAAATTCTGAATGGCGATGCCAAGGGACAGCGCCAGTGCGCTTGCCGCAGTAATTTGCGTATTTCCCGCGAGAAAGCCTGCATACACCACGCCCACTGCCATTCCCTCCGGGATATTATGTAAGGTAACAGCCAGCACCATCATGGTGGTGCGCCCGAGCTTGCTTTTCGGCCCCTCGGCCTGTTCACTTCCCACATGAAGGTGGGGAATCAGCCGGTCAAGCAGGAGCAAAAACAGCACGCCGACCCAGAAGCCGATAAAGGCGGGGAGAAAAGACAGCTTGCCCATGCTCTCCGACTGCTCAATGGCGGGGATCAACAGGCTCCAGATGGACGCTGCCACCATCACCCCGGCAACAAAGCCCGCAAGGGAGCGCTGCACCAGATCGCCAAGGGATTTTTTCATAAAGAACACGCAGG
>OMGX01000799.1_pt1 | contig 16471 bp, 20 predicted proteins | sample 1674381 | NCBI WGS metagenome assembly OMGX01 (sample SAMN05578582, study PRJEB25193) | human gut metagenome | biome: Human Microbiome; feature: human-associated habitat; material: feces | host: Homo sapiens | place: USA:Birmingham | reverse complement strand
CCGACACGGGCGCGACGGCGCGGAACGCGCTGCCGGTCACAGCTGCATCTCCTGCATCTGCTCCGATTCCGCCATTTCTGGCTGCGGATCAGTGCTAATCGCGTACCATTGACCATTCTCAGCCTTTCTCACGGACACCAGCTCCTGCTGCAGCAGCTTTTCTGCCGGAATAGGTATCTCCCATCCGCTTTCTCCGGCATGTGCGGGCATCGCTGTGCCCTGCCGGAGCTGCCCGGCGTCATGGGTGTTCAGGTCAACATAGCCGAAGGGCGTCATGAAATGAAAACGATCTTCCGGGCAGGCTTCCAGCAGATCTTTGAGCGTCTGCACCGGTTTTCCGTTTTGCTCTGCCGGAAATTCTTCACAATAAAATTCCGTAGACATTTTGATCTCCTTTTTCGTTTTTGTGGCGCTCCTGCACGGCGGCGCAACGTCCGGTTTTCTGGTACTTGGCGGGTACGCGCTCGCCTGCGCCCGGAAAGCCGCACAAACCGCCGACACGGGCGCGACGGCGCGGAACGCGCTGCCGGTCACAGCTGCATCTCCTGCGTGGGCGCATCCTGCTCCTGCAAAATCTCCTGACAGAGCTGCTCCAGCGGTTTGTGCTCCCGCTGCATACAGTAGGCCTCCATCTTTTCACGCAGCACTTCTTTCTCTGCTGCATTCAGATGGTAGGTAAGAGATTGATCATCGATTCCGCTGCCATAGAGCGTGATCTCCAGCTCATCGCAGACCTGCTGGCGCTGCATATCGTAGTTGGCATAGATATTCAGCGCATGGTCGTTTTCATCGGTTTCTACGAACGTACCGAACACTTCGTCGACGTTGAAACACGGAACGACGTAAAAATTCAGTATTCGGTCATCCATCGCCTCTATGCTATCCTCGAAATAAAAATTCTGTACAGTGAGTCTGCTCGGCGTTGTCAGCTCCTGACCATCCAACCGGTCGAGAAAGATGCGCCAACGGGCATCCTCGGACATCTCCGCTTCCTGATATGCCCGCTCTGCTGCGTTTGCTACGTCTTGCATTGCGTAGACCTTCCAACCGTCCATGATGTTGAGCGCAGAAAGCGTCCGCGCGTCAAAGTCCAGCTCAAACAGTCCGCTGACCTCGCCGGTGTTCTCCATGCGGTGCTTTGCCAGCGCATCGAAAGCCTCGCGGCTGATCTCTTTGCAGTCGTCCGTCGCTTCAAAGAGACTCCTCGCTGGCAGGCGCTGTCCCTGCTGGAGATAATCATGGAGCCGTCTGGCAAGCTGCAAAAACTCTGTGCCGGATTCGTTTTGCAGATAGACTTCCGCGCAGTCCTCCGTGATGTGAAAGCCCGCCGTGCTCATACCTGCGCCTCCGATTTCTTTTGCGGTTTGCGCACTGGATCGTCCTGCGTACAGTCGCTGATGTATTCCTGCACAGCGGCAGGCACGACCTTTTCGTAGAGTCGCTGGGCCGCCTTTTGCAGCTCCGCTTCCAGCGTCGAATCGCGCTTGGCGATGTAGCGCCGGAGAGCGCGGAGCTTTTCTTCTTCAAATGTGATTTGAATTGTTGCCTGTTTCATATATCCTCCTGTCAGTACGACATACCGCCCTGCACCTGCTCGTCCGGCATCGGCGCTGCTACGATTTTACCATCTACTCGCATGAACATTTCCGGCTGCCGAAATTGCTCCGCAAACTGTTCGGCAAGCCCATGTGGCAGGTCTGTAAAATCCGATTCGCCGAGTCCGACGATAAAGAAATTTCCCGCGACAATGTCATAAATATCACCATCTGCATCGCGCAGCGCACGGTTGAGCGTCAGACCATCCAGCTTTCCGGACTCGCGGCAGACCAGCGCGACAGGCTGTTCAAAGGGATACACGGCTTCCAGATATCCGCCGACGAGAGCCTGCATACTTTGCAGATCATCCCCGATCTGCGTTTCATACGGAGCCTTTCCCGGCTCCACCATCAAGACGTTCAAGTTTTCCTCTCCTTTTCTGTTTGTGATTCTCTCCGGGTGTGTTATACTGGAGCTACCGGAGGTGATTTTGTGCAGCGGCTTATTTTTCATGTGGACGTCAACAGCGCGTTTCTATCCTGGGAAGCCGCGCGGCGTGTGGCAGAAGGAGAACCGGATCTTCGCCTCATTCCTTCTGCCATCGGCGGCGACCGGGACAAGCGCACCGGCGTGATCCTTGCCAAATCCATCCCCGCAAAAAAGTTCGGTGTCACGACCGGAGAACCTGTCGCGATGGCGCTGCGCAAATGCCCGCAGCTCGTTCTGGCAAAGCCAGACTTCGGGCTTTACACCAGAAACTCCAAAGCGTTTATCGCCATCTGCCGCCGCTTCGCGCCCGTCGTGGAGCAGGTGTCTATCGACGAATGCTTTCTCGACATGACGGGCACCGGTCGTCTGTATCCGGACCCCATCGCCATTGCGCACACGATCAAGGACACGATTTTCTCCGAGCTTGGCTTCACGGTCAACGTCGGCATCGCACCCAATAAGCTGTTGGCGAAGATGGCGAGCGATTTTGAAAAGCCAAATAAGGTTCACACCCTGTTTGCATCCGAAATTCCGCAGAAGCTCTGGTCGCTGCCTGTGGGCGCGCTGTATTCGGTCGGCCGCGCAACAGCGAGCAAGCTGACCGCTTCTCAAATCCACACGATCGGTGATCTTGCAAAGACAGATCTCACGCGCGTCCAAAAAATCGTCGGCATCAAGATGGGAAAGCTCATCCACGATTACGCAAACGGAATGGATTCATCGCCCGTGCTGGCAGAGCCGGAAGCTGTCAAGGGCTACGGCAACTCCGTGACGCTCGAAGAGGACGTGACCGATACCGCGCAGGCAAACAAAATCCTGCTGGCGCTCTGCGACAGCGTCGCGTCCCGGATGCGCGCGGATGGCCGGCGCTGCTCCTGCGTGACCGTGACCATCCGCGGCAACGATTTCCGAAACAAATCCCACCAGAGAAAGCTCCCGGAGCCGACCGACGTGACCGCCGAGGTCTTCGCGCTCTCGAAAACGCTGTTTTCAGAGCTGTGGGACGGCTATACGCCGCTGCGCCTGCTCGGTGTGACGTTGGGCGATATTTCCGACAACGAGACGGTGCAGCTCTCCATGTTTCAGGACGATCAAAAAGATCGTGCTAGGAAACTTGACCAGACCGTTGACCAGCTGCGCAGCAAGTTCGGCGTTACCGCCATCTCGCGCGGGAGCGTCACGGATGCGACGAAGCGCGTGGGCAGAAAATATAAGGCGCAGTTGGAAGAGGATAAGCCAAAATAGTCTCAGTCATAGCTGATATACGGAATTTTCAGCCAGTGCGTCCAGCGCGCACCCTCGAGCTTGGTCTTGACCACGCCGTAGCGCGTGCCCATTGCTTCGACCACCTCGCCGTTTCCAATGTACACGCCGATATGCCCGTCGTGCCAGACCGCCAGCCCCGGCGTTTCCGGAATCGTGTCAATCGTGCCGGAGACGGTCGCGGAATGGTACATCTCGTTTGCTGAGATATCCGGCATACCATTGGTGTTGTACACGATTTCCTCTGTCTCCGCGTCCAGCCAGCCGTAGCCTTTGATGAGACCGACGCAGTCCGTTGCTCTGCCGCCGACCCACGTCTGGCGGATGAAATCCGCATTGCCAGCAAGAGCATCCGGATACTGCGCCAGCTTCGCTTCAAACAGGCTCTCGGTCAGCACATGACCGAACGTTCCCCACACATAGCCCCAATGCTCCTGATAGGCATGGATGGCGTACTGCACCAGATCGTCGGCGTTCTTGCCAGCCGGGTTCGTGAAGCCGGACGTGTCCAGTTCCGTGCTGCCGGTTCCGCTGCCGTAGTCGATCTGAATTGTGCCGCCCGACGCGCCGGTCCCGTCGCTGCCGTTGGCGTTGCCTGCAATCATCGTGTAGATGTGCGCGGCGTTTTCCTTGTCCTCGTCAGTGACGGTTCTGCCGAGCTTTGCCGCAAGGTTTTCATACGCTGCCGCCAGCGAGAGCGGCACAGTGGCGGTATAGGGTTCCTCCTGTTCTATGACGCTCCCGTCTTCCAGTTCAACGAGTACGGTTCGCGTTCTCTGCTCTGTGATGAAAAAGCAGTCCACAAAACGGTCTGCCGCGCGCTGACTTGGCGCATTCTCGCCAAAACAGAGGGCATAAAAAATCGCCTTGACCTGTATCGGGTCAAGGCGATTGCCGTCGGTCATATTCGCGTTGGCTTCCGCCACCGCCGAATCCAGAAAGGAAAAAGCCGTCTGCATATCTGCAATGTGCGTTCTGAATTCGTCCGGCACACCTTCGCTATATGTCACCCCATAAAAAGAGGCTTCCACCGCGGAATTGTTGTGGTCGGCCCCACCCGACGTAGTCGAGCAGAGGATTGCAGCAATCAGGATGACCGGTGCGAAAATAGCGACCAGCAGAAAGCCGACGCCTTTGCGCCCCTTTTCGCTGGTCAGCAGTGCGGCGGCAACACGCGCGGCTATCGCGCTCATGCTCATAGCTGCATCCCGCCCATGACCGGCGCGGCTTCCGGCGCTCCGTCGTGCTGTGCCAGCAAAGCCCGGTCACTTTCGGTCAACCGGTCTGCCAGACCAGCCGCGTCCATGTACTCCGTGACGCTTCCGGTCATACGGCGCAGGAGCTTTTCTTCGCCCTCTGCCTGCGATCCCAGCCGGATACGCTGCTCCGCCAACGCCTGTGTGACCAGTCGCTGTTCGTCCGGAGACAGGTTCAGGGACATCGTTTCTGCCGGCTCTGACTGCCCTCCAACCACCATGTACCGCGCGTGGACACTGTTGTCGCCGCGGAACGCTTTCGTGATCGCAGAGGAAATGAGGGACATCCGATCCATATCCGCGCCGCTTTCGCCCAGCGTTTTGCCGGTCATGAAATGCTCTGTCTTGTGCTGACTGTCCTCGTACCATTCCAGAAACATATCCAGATAGATGCCTTCGCTTCCGCCGCAGTCTGTCCGACAGAAAAAGCCAGCGTCTCTGGGCATCTCGCGTCCGTTTTGCCAACGCCTGTCCAGAAGAAGATATTCGTCCGGCAGATAGCCGACGCTGTCCAACCGAGCTTCCAGCTCGTGAAAAACATCTTCCGCTTTGCGCTGACCGGCATATTTCAACTTGCAGGGATTCTCTGCATCCGGTTCCCAACGTTCAAATTCAATTTGCTTCATACATTCTCCTTTTCATCTGTTATTTTCCGCCTGCCTTTCCGAACAGCTTTTCCTTGTAGGCCGGTGCTGTGACGAGCAGGTCATAGCGTTCGTTGCCGCATTTGTAGAGACACTCGCCCTTGTGCGGGGCCTGAATAATGTTGAACTCGCTTTCCTCCAGCTGGAGCAGATCCATGAACTCCTTTTTGTTGACCGTGCCGCAGTTGAACAGGAACTGGTGCGGAGGAATCGAGAACAGCGGCTTTGTCATTTCGCGCACACCGGGGCGGTCAAAATCCTCTACGTTCTGCGACGCCATGAGCATGGCGGAGTTCTTCTTTCGGACGCGCTTCAGCGCATTGCGGATATATTCGACCGCCACAGGATTGCCCAGCCAGATATACAGTTCGTCCAGCGCCGCGACCGTGTTGCCCTCGATCAGCAGCTTGTCCGTCATGTAGGACAGCAAATTCAGCAGGATCGTGCTGCGGACGTTGGCTGCGACCTCGTTCAGCCCTTTTACGCCAAATACGAGGAATCTGGTCGAGGTCAGATTGCTGTGACCATTGAAGAACTTGGCGTCAGCCCCCTTGCACATGGAGTACAGACCCAGCAGTACCTGCTGGAGCATCTCCTTTGTGTAGAGCTGCGGCTTCTGCTCGTCAAAATTCAGATATTCGATTTCGATGTAGTCGTAGAGTTCGGACAGGATCGGATAATCCTCTGACTTCATCTGACTGAAATCTGTTTTCTCCGTAATGCCCCATTCGGTATAAAGGCGCATCAAGAGGATCTCGATGGTGTCGATCTGCGCCGTTGTAAAATCCTTGTAGCAGCGCAGCACATCTTTCAGGAATGAAATATGCTGTGCCAGCCGCGTGGACTGGCGGAAGGCGCTCGGCGCGTCCACATCATACGGGTCTGCGTCGGTATCCCAGCAGCGCGGTTCCAGCAGATTGATCTTATACGTTCCCTCGATGATGTCCGCAAAACACCCGCCGACTGCGCGGCACATCTCCCACTGCTCATGCTCCACGTCCAGCGTAATGATCGACTTTCCCGCCTCCAGAAAATTCAGCAGAAGCAGCTTCATAAGGAAACTCTTGGCCTGCCCGGTATTTCCGAGGATGAGGATATTGGCGCTGGTCTTGTCCTCGTCGCGCTGGTCGAAATCGACCACGATGTTGCTGCCGCACTTATCCTTGCCGATATAAAAGCCTTTTCGGTCTGTCTTGCCGGAGTAGTTGAACGGAAACAGATTTGCCACAGAACCGGCGGGCAGCACCCGTTCATATTCCGTTCCGAACGCATTATAGCCGCAGGGACTGACGCAGCAGAAGCCCTGCTGCTGGCGCAGCTTCAGCTTGTCCACATTGAGTTTTGCCCGTGTCAGCTCTACCGTGACCTGATTCTGCAAGATTTCGAATTCCGTCTGATCCGATGCGATCAGCTCCATATAGACCGCGCAGTGCATCAGGGATTCCTTGTTGCGGTGCATGGAGCCGACGAGCGTTTTGACATCCTGCAAATTACTCTCGGCCTCGACCGCCTGCTGGATGTTCTGTGTGCTGTTCCGCTTCATGCGGTTGCGGATCTCGGCGTTGTGGACGATCCGGCTTTCCTCCAGCGGCGTAACAATGCGCGTATAAACGTGCAGCGTTACGCCGTGCATCTCACCTAAGTGGCGCAGGATGGCTTGATCGTCCGTGGCGGTCGGATATTCCCGCAGTGCCCAGACGCACCGGATGCTGTTGCCGCAGAAATAGCGGTCAAATTCAAATTTGACCAGCGATGGCGCGATCATATCCAGAAACGATTTCAGCTTTTCCGTTTCTGGATCGGCGCGCTGTTTTTTCTTAAAAAGTGCCATGCTCATCCCTCCAGAAACCGCTGCCCGTCGTAGTCCTCCATCCGCTCTGAGGTCGTGTTTTCTTCAAAATACAGTGCAAGAATGCGCTTGAGATCCTCACGTCCTGCCCTGCGGACAGGCAGGCCGCTCTTGTGCAGGGATTCCTCGATGGTGGAGAGAAGCGAATAGACGGTTTCGCGCTTTTCGTCTTTTAACCGCACAACCAGATAGAACTCCCGCGCCAGCTTCATTTCCACCTGCATCTCGTCCAGATGCTGTCGGTCCTGTTCCAACAGGCGCCGGATCTCCGGATTCGTTTCCTGCTGGAGCCGGTCATGGTAGAACGCACGGTTCTGCGTAAAAGATTCTCTGGAATTGAGCGCCAGCAGCTCGATGTTTGCCTGTGTACTCAGTACATTTTTCAGGGCTTCGATTCTGGCATAGATCGCGTTCGCGGGCAGAACACCGAGGTTGGATGGGCGGACAATGTAAAAGACCAGGTCGCCTGTATCGGTGGAAATGCAGTAGTCCGTGATCTTCTGAATGCCCATGAGCTGCTGGGTAGACTGCCGCCGCTTATCTTTCTTCTGCTTTTTCACGTTGGTTCCTCCCATTCAAAGATTTGCTGCTCCGTGATGTAAAAGCTCACGACGAATGAGAGAAAATCCAGCACACTCAATCCATCCAGATGGATGGACAAAAACGCATACGCCGCCACCAGCACCATGGGAAGAAACAATCCCAGCTGCGTCAGCGCCAGAACCGCGATGAGCAGACCGATGCCGATGACGGCCAAGTCCCGAAGCTGCCAAAGCCAGAGAGTGGCTTTGGCGTTCAGGTTATCAGGGTAAATATAAATACGATCACCTCCAAAATGCGAAAAGCGCCGCCGCAGAAAATTTCTGCGACGGCGCTGGGTGGTTATGCTTCTGTCGGCGGCTGCGCCGCTTTGAGTTCCTGCACGCGCGCCAGCTCAACAAAATGGGTGGCATAGCTCCGCTCGATTTCCGGGCTGCCGCTCTTGCTGAATTGCAGCGGAATGACCGGCTTGTGACCGGTCCCGTTTTTCTTGCGGACGCCCCAGCGCTTGTAATAGCAGAAGGATGGTTTCAGACCGTGCGCCTGCACATACACGCGCATCTGGTGCAGCACGAAGGACAGCCGTTTCAGGTTGGCATTGCACACTGCTTCAAGATCTCGCACATGCCCGAACCGCCAGTCCTCATATTTCTGCTTCGGCAGGATGCCGGTGTCGATGAGCACATCCACCGGCGCGGCATATCCGCGCACCTGAAGCTGATGGTACATGGAGCTGTGGATCTTGCCGATCAGCTCTTTTTCATTCATGCGCCGCACCTCCCATCTGCAATTTCAACTATACCACAGCGCGCCTGCAAATGCAAAAGCGGAAGCCGCAGGCGATCCCCGCGGCTTCCAGTTGGATGGTTATTCTTCTTCGGCATCCATGTCCGGTTCGTCGGATTCTTCTGTCTCCGGCTGCTCAGCAGTGTCTTCTTCCTCCTGCTCCAGCGCGTCCTCAATCAGTCCGATGATGAACTGCTTCTGCTTGAGGTTATTCCGCTTGAGATATGCCTTCAGCCGCTCGAAGAGTTCTTCCGGAAGCTGGATCGCCATCGTTCTCATATCGCCTGTCATTTTTGTTCCTTCTTTCATTTTGTAATAATCTGTGATAAGCTGTTCTACGAATTCACTAAGTGTTTGTCCGGATTGCTCCTGCTCCTGCCGCACACGCGCATGGAGTGCTGTGTCGATCTGCGCGCACAAGTTCTTTTTATCTGCCATTGGGCTTCGTCCTTTCCTTTTTGATTTGCAAAGCAAGCATACTGTAAGCGCCGGAACAAAGCTATTCACAATAAGCAACAAAGAAGCGCCGCAAAACAAAGCATATTACAAGCACATCTCGCCGGAAAATGTATGCGCCTGCTGGCTGCGGAACGCCTGCAGCGCCTGTGCAGATTCCCGGTATTCTTCTTCGGTGGGATCACAGCCGTTCTCAATGGTATAGTCGCGGATCTGCTCCAGCGTCCAGCCCTCGGTGAGTTTCGCCGCCGCACCGCGCAGTTCAAAGTAATTGAACACGAACTGCTCTCCGTAGTTGAACAGGCTCGCTGCGGCCGGCTCTCCCTGATGCTCCTTGATAAGCTGCAATTCCACATAGGCGGCATCATAAAGGTCGCTTTGCTTTTCTGTGCCGTCCTGCTCCAGTTCCTGCGCATACTGCGTCCACTTCTCCATGGCCTGCGCTGTCACGTCCGGCAGCAACTCCTTGACCATGACTTCAAATTCATTCTTCTGCATGATGATCTCCTTGTGCTTGGCTTCGTTCGTCATCAACCTCCATTGCGGCAACTGCTTGCAGGCTTTTCATAATGAATTCCACGCACGGCACAGGAATGCTGTTGCCGAGAGCACGGTATCTGGCAGAGTCCGACGCGGACGGGATATCTGTCCACCCCAGCGGGAACCCTTGAAGGAGTTCGCATTCCCATGGAGTAAGTCTTCGGATGAGCTGCGCATACTGCCGATCCGGTTCTACGACCAGATCCGTTGCATCTTTCGCTTGTCTGGCACTCTGCGTGCTGGCAATATCGTCATTGCGGAATTCGTCCACACGCTGCCGCGCATAGACCGCGTGGCGGTCTACAGTTGTAATCGTGTATGCAAGATTTTCCTGATATCCACAGCCGTTGCCGCCGTTTTCCGGCTGGCGGTCGATGATATTGCCGACGATACAGTAGACTTCGTTTGGCTCCTGCACCAGCGGTGTGTTGCCGCCGCCTGTGCCGTAGCGGGCGGTAACAGTCGGGCTTATTTCGCCGGATTCCCGGGCTCGCGCCTCAATGCCATGATTTTCGTACACTAAGGGCTGATGCCCCTTTTCGCTGTCGCGGAGCGTACCGGTCATATTTTCACACACATCCATCCGTTGTCCACCCTGATCATGCAGGCACATGACGGACGGCATACAGTTGCCGCTTGGACTGCCCTTGAGTGTTGGGGCGACTTCCTCTGCGTAGCCGATGGTTCCAGCCGTCGCGCTGGCGCCAGCGGAAAAAGACGCGGCAAATGTCTGCTGCTTCATTCCCGGCTGTGCAAGGACGGCAGAATCATCAAACGGCACCGTTTTCTCTCTGCCTTCCGGCAAGCCAATCAAGCCAGCTTGTATCCGTAAAGCAGTGTCTAACGCTTTCGGCAACGGCTTGCCACGTTCCTTCGCCCGACGCAAGATCCCCAGACAAGCCGCAGTAGTCAAATAATATTTTTTCGGCGGATGCGCCTGCAAGATCTGCGACAAGAAAGATTCTATGGCGTCTCTGGGCGACGCCCCAGAATTCCGCAGCCAACACCCGCCATGCAAGGCTGAACGTATCGTCCACTCGTATTGCCCCAACAGGTTTCCAGCGTCCGAAGAGAGGTCGAGGAACTGATAATCCGGGGCGATGTAGTCTAACAATTTCCTCCAGGACAATCCGGAAATCCTCCCCGTGCGGCGAGCCTGAGCTGAAGCAGCCTGGGACATTCTCCCAGCAAAAGTATCTGGGGCGAACAAGCTTGCCTGTTCGCCCTCGAAGTATGTCTGCATCTCTCATCTCCTTTGTCAGCCGAATCTGCTCCATAAAAAGTCCCGATCTTGCGCCTTGCAAACCGGCACGGGTGCAGCTCGCGATCGAGAGGTCCTGACACGGGCTGCCCCCGCAGATGATGTCCACGGGCGGCAGGTCCGCGCCATTGAGCTTTGTAATATCTCCGACATGAACCATGTCGGGGAAGTGTGTTTTTGTGACTTCAATGGGGAACGGCTCGATTTCCGATGCCCACACGGGTGTGATCCCGTTTCGCACCGCAGCCAGCGGAAAGCCGCCGATGCCATCAAACAGGCTGCCCATTGTAAGTTCACTCATGCCGCAGCCGCCTTTGCGACGGTTTTTGTGATATTGATCGCCGTCTGCGCCGTGTAAACCGCGCTGGACAGATTCGCGCGTGTGGACGTGTCCAGACCGAACGCGCCTGCAATGCGCGGAATTTCTCCGGCAGAGAGCATTAAGCCGAGACCAAGCAGCGCGTGTTCATTGAACAGCGTCAGCCCCGCGATCAGGATCGTAGCCTGCAAAAAAGCCGTGAGGCAAAGCCCTACGACCTGCTTGCACCACTGATAAAAGCCGTCCAGATATCCGCGTGGGACGCTGAACATATACAGACTGCCAACCGCGATCTGGATGAGCAAGATGCCACCGCGCTTCAGATTTGCAAAGAAAACCTTGATGACCGCATACGCCATGAGGATGATGCAGAACAGCACCATGATCGGGCTGGTGACCGAACCGAAGCCGCCGACGTGCGTCGTAGCAAAATCTACGAAGTTTTCAACGGTCAGCTCGTCGATGATATTTCCGGCAACCGTGCCGAAACTCGCGCCCGCACCACTGATGGCATATCCAAAATTCGCCTGCAAGGACACGCAAAGCTCATAAAGCCTGATCGGTACAACCGTAAAAAGACTGACCGCCATGAATCCCTTGATAAGATTCATGGCGGTTCCCTTGATGTCGGCCCTGCCGGACGAGTATTCCAGCCCGCATTCCGCGCACGCGACCACGAAGCCGACCGCATACAAAATCCAAGCAAGATACGAGAAAAACAGGACGATGCTCTGCACCCAGCTCATTTCAAACATCTCGGCTCCCATGTTGCCCATCTCTGCAAAGAAGTTTGCAAGGAAGCCGATGATCTGCTTGTAGACCCAGTCCATGATCTGCTCCAAAATCGTGTCGGCTACAAAATCCCAGATAAACAAGCCGCATCACCTGCCTTTTCTTTCTGAATTGATCACAGTCCGACGATGCCCCAGATGTAGGTCGGCGCGGTCAACGTGAACACGAGGCAGGCAAAGAGGATGGCGGGAGCGGTCCACTCGAACTGCCCGGATTTCCGATAGTCAAAGTATGCGGTGCCTAATTTCACGAAGAAAGCAATGGCTAAAACCATGTCAATCACGGGAAAAACCACATTATCCACAACTGTTTTGATCTGTGTAGAGGCCGTGGTCCATGTGCTTTCAACAGCGGATGCCACATCGCCGCTGCCGGCCGCCGAAGCGACCGTTGCAAACAGCAGGCAGAGCAGTGCGCAGAAAACGAGCAGCTTTCCGCGCTTCAAAATTTTCATCATAAATTATTCCCCCTTCCATTCCAGCACGAATATGACAGAAAGGACATTCTGCTCGGTAACGGGCTGCGAGACCGCCGACACAACGGCATCGTAGGAGAGCGGCAGTTTTCCATTTTCCGCAATCTTCCACGGTGAGGTCAGCGAGAATGTTTCTGCATCACCGGTTTTCGTCGTTTCAGAATCATTGATTTTGAAACCAAGCAGCCGTGCATCCACCTTTTCATGTGCCATGTCGGTATCAAACGGAACAAGCTGCCAGCCATTTTTGGTAGAAATCGAAACGCTGGATACAATGACCTCGCCAGTAGAACCATTGATGATTTCCGCCGAGCCAACGTGAACCTCACCGTTTTCATCGACCGTCAGCGGAAGGACAACTGGCACTGTGACCGAGAAAACCTCTGTAATTTCCCAATGCGCATAGTAGGTGCTGTCAGCATCCGTCTTGTAGATGGTGTTGGCATCGACCTGCGTGCCGCCGTTTACCTCCGTAAACCAACCGAGGAATTCGGCATTTTTGCGCGTCGGTTCAGTGGGGAGGACGAGTGCTTCGCCGTAGGCCTGCTTCGTTGTCTCTGTGTTTCCATTGCTGAGATCCCATGTGATCGAATAGCTATTGGCGGTAAATTGTGCGTAGAACGTCTTTGCCGCTGTGATGGTCACAGTGTTGTACAAGCTGCCGCCAGAAGCAGACGTGTACCAGCCCTTGAACGCATGACCGGCCTTGACCGGCGTGCTCGTGGGGGCGGTTGCCGTCGCATTCGGCTTGCCTGTCGTGGTGATGCTGGTTTTGCCATCAATCGTGCCGCCGTTCGTTCCGGCGTCCCACTTGATCGTCAGGCTGACAGTTGCGCCGCAATCGTCGCACTTTCCATCGCCGTTCGCATCGGTGTGGTCTGCATATTCATAGCCAGAATCGCCGCAGGCCGAGCACGTCTTGGTGCGCTTATGCTGCGTTTCGCTGTCCGACACCCACGAGCCATAGGAATAGCTGTGATTGGCGTAGTCATAGGTCGATGCGCCGCAGCCGGAACAAGTCTTGCTTCTGCGGTGCTGGGTATCGCTGTACTTGCTCCACGAACCGGTAGAATAGCTATGATTACCGTAATCCGTAGTGCTGTATCCGCAGGTGCGGCAGGATGCCGTTCGGCTATGTTGACTGGAAGAAGAATTGCTCCACGAGCCGTAGCTCATGCTGTGGCTGGCGTATTCGTAATCCGAATCGCCGCAGTTCCGGCAATAGGCTTCGCGCCGGTGCTGACTGGACGAATACTGTTCCCACGAGCCATAGCTATAGCTATGACCGCTTGCATAGATCGTTTCGCTCTTGGTCTGCCCGCAAGCGCAAGAATAGCTTCTGTAACCGTTGCTGGTACAGGTCGCTGCCTGCTGGCTTTGCAACACCCATGTATGGCTGCCGCAATCCGGGCAGGTGCCCGACCCATAAGCACCGGATCCGTGGCTCTTGGTAGTGTATGTTCCTAAATATTGAACGTAATGGCAGCTATTGCATTCATTATAGTTGGCATGACCACGCGAGGAATGTGCGACTTCGACGTATGTTCCTTGGAATGAATACTTCCCACACGACGGGCAGTTGCCGATAATCGAGCCAGTTGAGGTGACGGAAATGCCCGGCGCACTCATGATGCCAACGGCTGCGGGGGTATCGGAATATATGCCGTACAAATCGTAGAAGTATTTGTTGTTCCGATTGGAGCCGGCCCAATCATAATCGTAGAACGGCACCGACGATTTGGGATACCCGATGATATAGCCGATATAGAGTGTATCGCCGCTGTCGTTTTCCCGCCAGAAGGCTTCTTCGCCGATGGATTCCAGAATGTCCTCTCCGTAATAGATCGTGAGCGTGGATAGCTTCGGGCAGTTGTAAAAGGCGTGTTTGCCAATCGTCGGCGTGGTGCTGGGGATTTCGGCTGTGGTCAGATGGACACAGTCTTCAAACCAGTACGCAAGGTCAGCGATATGCAATGCGTCCATATCATCAAACCAGACCTGCGTGATCTGATCCCGGACAGCCGCCCACGGCTGGTCATCCTTGCTTGTGAACGGCTCACAGTCGCCGGAGCCGGAGATCGTCAGCCAGTTGTGTTCGTTCAGCTCCCACTTGATCTTGCTGCCGGGGATCGTGCCGGAGGAAGCTGACTCAGACTGTGTTGCAATTTCTTCGTCAGGTGCGCTGTCATAGATCGTGTGTTCATCTGCTTCGGCGGCAAATGCCGAAATGCTCAAAGACAGCAGCATACAGAGGACAAGCAGAAGTGCTGTGATTTTTCTGAATTTCATAGCTTAACCCTCCATGACAGCGGCGATCGTGAAGATCACGGTCGCCGCGTTGATGTTCGTGACGGCTTCACTCGCGGAAACCTTTGCCTTGTAGCGAATTGCCAGCGACTTTTCTGCACTAATCGCTGGGAACGCGCCGTCCACAAGCGTCAGACTGCCTGCACCTTTGGTTACACAGCCGTTGATGCTGAGCGCAATGCTGTTTTTGGAAGCTGAGAAATCGTCATAACTGCCGATCTCAAACGTGCCTGCCTGAACATCTACCTTGGTCACACGAATTGCGCCGGTCTTGCCGGTGTTGGTGATTGCGGCATTGTTGGCACAGACCACATAGCCGTCAACGAGAGAAACCGGCAGCGCAGCGGGAACTGTACACGAAATCGGGGAAACCGTATTGACCACGGTGAGCGTCACCGGCACGCGCGCCTCGGTTGTTTCCGCTGCCGACGCAGGCACAGGAAGCGCAAAAATGAGCGCCAGCGCCAGAAGCAGCGCCGCCGCTTTCTGATAGGTTTTCACCATATCACTGCACCTCCTTCGGCCACAAATACGCTGTGTGCAAGATCAGCTCCGTGTTCAGTGTGCCGATCTGCTTGCCGTCGCGATAAGCCATAATTGCGACCGTGCAATCCACGTTGCCGAACTCCGGCGCTTCCAGCAGTGTGAGGGTTGAAATGCTTTTGCCTGCGGCCAATTCAAAAGCGTCGGCAATCAGCGCATTGTCTTTATTTCTGCGAATTTCTACCTTGTAGGTATCGCCCTTGCTGTTGTTTCTGAACTCGGCTTTCACGCTGCTTTCCCCGACAAGCGCGTAAAGATGAGCAGGAGCAGTAATATCAATCTGATTGTCTGCGACAATCGCGTTGAGCTGCTTTTGCGCTTCACGCAGTCCGCTGACATCGTAAAAGATGATTTCGGTTTCTTTGTTCTGCTTCGCGCGCTCGGTAATTCTGGCTTTGATGGTGTCGATGACGGCTAGCGTACTGTCGCGGTCAAAAATGATTTTTACTGCATCATCGACTCTGGCTGCAATCACTTCCGGTGTACTTGTGCCGTTGTTACAGTACACGGCCTGAACGCCGCCGCCCCAGACGAGCAATCTGCCCTTGATAGTCACGTTATCCAGCGTGATTTTACCATCCGCTGCGCCGCAGCCGATAATCAAATCGCCGTCTACGGTCAGGTTTTTCAGCCCTACATCGTCGGTACGAATGAGAACGCTGCCTTTAATGTCCTTGTCGTAAGTGCCTTTGGACACAATGTAAGTGCCAATGATGTTGTAAAAAATCTGCGCAAATTCCGCGCGGGTGATGTTGTCCAGCGGCGCAAGAATTTTGCCGCGGCCGTGGATATAGTCAGCGCCTACCATCGCGCGCACATAGGGCAGCGCCCAATTAGAAATCTCGCTGCGGTCAGAGAACGTGGACAGATCTGTTTTGGAATACGAATCGTAGTCCAGTTCCAGCGCGCGGGCAACGACCGTCATGGCTTCTTGCCGCGTGATAGGCGAATCTGGTGCCATAGACGAGTTGGAACGTCCGTTATACGTCCCCATCTGGACGGCGAGCGCAACGTCGTTGTAATACCACTTGCTCTTGGATACGTCCTTATACTGCGAAATATCAGTGGCTTTATAGCATCCGAAAGACCTGTTGATGATAGCCGCCATCTCCGCGCGTGTCATGTCGCCGTTGGGGTCGATAATGGTGCTGGATTTGCCGTAAAGCAAACCGTTATCCACGGCTGCGCTCACGGCTTCGGCATACCAAGCTGATTTATCGAAATCGCGGAAATCCGTAGCTTTGCGGGCAACGGTGTTTGCCGCCGATGCGCTGACGGCCAGCGATAAGCAGGATACCGCCGCAAGGAATAATGCGAGGATTCGTTTCTTTTTCACTTGAATACCTCCTTCAATCTGGACAGGGGAACGCTTTTGGCGTTCCCCTGATAGCAGGCGAGTGGATTAGACTGCATCC